>JAABUN010001368.1_pt1 | contig 54411 bp, 47 predicted proteins | sample 5559311 | NCBI WGS metagenome assembly JAABUN01 (sample SAMN10711877, study PRJNA513370) | rock metagenome | isolation source: Antarctica rocks | place: Antarctica: Victoria Land, Siegfried Peak sud
TTGGCACGTTCGCACATGGGATCGGTCACTTTCCAGGGCATGGCGGCAAACCTCCATGCCACAGTATGCTTGACTGTCACCCATGTGCCCGGTCCAAACTGTTAACCATCTACCCGGTTCGTACCGGCAGCCCCCCCAACCGCCCGCCGCCGCCGCCCCGTCCCCGTTCGGGCGCGTGGTCAACGTTTCGCTGGACACGCGGCTGGGCTTCGACCGTGAAGACGTGATTTTGAATGCGTCGGAAACAACACCGGGGCGCGGCGTGCTGCGCCCCGAAGCGATCAAGGTGACGGCACGCCGCTTCGTCAGCAGCACCGTGTTGCGGGTGGAGTCGCCGCTGAACCGGTCGGCCCTGCTTGCCGTCACCGTGCCGCGGTTGTACCAAACGATCCACGTTTCCACGCCCGGCCAGCCGGCGCGCACGTTGCAGGCAAACGGGCTGGGCGATTTGTCGCTCGCGCTGGAACAACGGCTTCCCGCTTTCGCGTCCGGCACGAACGCTTCAATCACAACGGGCTTGCAGCTGCCGACCGGCCGCTCCCCGTTTAACCTGGGCGAGGGCGAATTGCCCACCGGGGAGGGGTTTTTCCAGCCGTTTCTGCGCGTGGGCCTGCAAAAAGTGCGCGTCCCGCTTCAGTTTTACGGCACGCTGGAATACCAAATGGCGTTCGCGCGGCGCATCGCGGGCCAGCGCGAACGTCTTCCGGACAGTTACGGCGGCTTGGTCGGGTTTTCGTACACGACCGGGCCGGAGTTCACCGCGCAAACGTCGCTCAGTTTGCGCCGCTCCAGCAGCCCGGTGCGCTTTTCGCCGGGCACGCACGAGGGCTATTTGTCCCAGGCGCTTTCCTTCCGTCCGGGCAGGCGCGACGTGTACCAGGGGTCGGTGGACGTCGGTTTGACCAACGACAGTTTGGACTACTGGCTCGGCTTCTCGTTCCGCCGGGGGCTGTAGTTTTCGGTCAAAGCCGATACTGCCGGATACCCTGCCCCGAAGCGAAAAGGCCCGGAACAGGTTCAACCTGTTGCGGGCCTGTTTTTCGTTGCTCCGAACCGGCCCGCAACGGCTTTCAGCGAGAATTGGCCCATTATAAGGCAGGTTTACGGAGGAAAAGACGAATCCGGCCAAGCCCAAGTTGTGTCATCCTAACGCCATGACGACAACGCCGAAGCCGCTTTCGCTCACCCACCTCGTGCGCGCCGCCGTGCCGGTGGTTCCCGGCGACACGTCCGCGCCGCCGCTGCTCGTGGTGCTCCACGGGGTCGGCAGCAACGAGCGCGATCTGCTCGACCTGGCCGACTACCTGGACGGCCGTTTTTTTGTTATTTCCGTTCGCGCGCCCAACGCGCTCGGCCCCGACACTTTCGGCTGGTACCCCGTGAACTGGACCGCCGACGGCCCCGTCGGCGACACCCAAAAGGCCGAAACGAGCCGGCAGGCGATTTTGCGCTTTTTGGGCGAAGCCGCGGCCGCATACGGCCTGGACGCCGCCCGCGTGTTTTTGATGGGGTTTTCGCAGGGCGCGATCATGAGCCTGTTCGTCGCGCTTTCCCAACCCGATGCGGTCGCCGGCATCGTGGCGATGAGCGGACGGCTGCTGCCCGAAGCGATTGCGCAAAAAGCGTCCGATGAGTCTTTGCGCGGCTTGCCCGTGTTTGCCGTCCACGGCACGCGCGACACGGTTTTGCCCGTCAGCGAGGGGCGGACGATTCGGGACGAACTTTCTCGTTTGCCGGTCGCGCTTTCTTACCGCGAATACGACATGGCCCACGAGGTTTCGGCCCGAAGCATCGCCGACGTCGCCGCGTGGCTGACCGTTCGACTGGGCGACGCGCAGCGCGCAAAGGTTTAACGGCGGCCGGGCGGGCGTCCTGAACATTCCGGCCGTGCTGGAAGACGGCTTCCCCCTGACCGGCATCCCGCTGAGCGACCCGATCCAGACCGAGGGAACCATCGGGGGCTATCACTGCTGGACGTGGTTCCGGGACCCCGAACGCGGCTGGGTTCCCCTCGACGCATCCGACGCGCGCCGCTGGCGCGACGCGAATCGGCCGGACACGAGCCGCTTCCTGTTCGGCAACCTCGTTCTGGAACGCTCGGCGGTGGCGATGTCGCGCGGCCGGGACATGATCCTGGAACCGGCCCAAAAGTCCGGCCCGCTGAACCAGTTCATCTACCCCTACGCCGAAGCAAACGGCGTTCCCGCGGATGCAAAGTGGGAACTGCGCTACCAGATCATCGCCGCCCCCGCGCCGCGCGTCGTTTCGGCCGGCGCCGGAGCCGGGTAGTTAGGCCTGTGGCCGCCCGGTTCCCCGACGGGCCTTTTCAAACGATTAAACTTAAACAGGAGACAAAATCATGGCGGAACAAAACGCGAGTACGACGATCAACGCCCCGGCTCATCAGGTGTACCAACTGTGGAGCCACTTCAACGACTTTCCCAAGTTCATGTCCCACGTCAAGGAAGTGACGTACAAGGACAGCGAAAACAGCCATTGGGTCGTGGACGTGGTCGGCAACCACGAGTGGGACGCGGTGAACGAGGGCTGGATTACCGACCGGCAGATCGGCTGGCGCTCGACCGACGGCCTCGAAAACGCCGGCCGCGTCACCTTCGAGCCGGTCGGCGACGGCCGCACGAAACTGAGCGTCCGCATCACCTACAACCCGCCTGTCGGCATTTTAGGCGACGCCGTCGCCGCGCTGGGCGCGAACAAGCACTTCGAGAAGAAGCTTCAGGAAGACCTCGATCAATTTGCCCAGATGGTCGAGGAAGCCCCGCCCGGCGCGCTCGATCCCACGTCGAGCAACTACCTGTTCCATGGGGACAGCGCGGCCGGCAAGGGTGAAACCACGGCCGCCCAGGACGCCACCATGGACGAGGGCGACGAAAGCGTTCTGGCCATTCCGCCCAGCCAAACGGTAAGCATCTACTAAAGCCGCCGTCCCCACGAGTAAAAAAGGGCCGGAAAAGCGCGCGGCGCTTTTCCGGCCCTTTCGCTTTTCTTCACCACTATCCTCATGCCCGACGACAAAAACGCCGCCCCGCCTTCTTTTTCTTCCAACCGCGTGGAAGAGGTGCGCGTCGAAAGTTGGAACGCGCTCAACGACCAGCTGTACGACGATGCCTGGCGCGAGCCGCTGGGCCGGTTCCGGTCGCGGTTCGTGTTCCGGGGTTTGTGCGACGCTTCCCAGGACCTGACCACCAGCCTGCTGCGCGCCTGTGAGACCGAGGAGGCCGCGAACCTCGAAACCCCGCTGCTGCGTACGTTCCGCCGCTACGCGGCGCACCAGGCCGCTCTCGCCCAGGACTCCGTGTGGAACTGGCTGGCCCTCGCCCAGCACCACCATTTGCCGACGCGCCTTCTCGACTGGACCTATTCGCCCTTCGTCGCTCTGCACTTCGCCACGGCGAGCGACGCGGCGCGCGAGCGCGACGCGGTGATCTGGTGCCTGGACCACGCCGCGACCAACGCCTTTTTGCCCCCGCCGCTTCGGGAGGCGCTGCAACAGGAGCGCGCGAGCGTGTTCACGGCCGAAATGCTCGACGTGGCCGCCCGCACGCTCGCCGACTTTGACGCGCTCGCCCCCCAGAACCCGTTCGTCGCCTTTTTGGAGCCGCCGTCGCTCGATGAGCGCATCGTGAACCAGTTCGCCCTGTTCGCCCTGATGAGCAGCCCGGTCGCCCGCCTGGACGACTGGCTGTACGATCACCCCGCGCTGTGCCGCCGCGTGATTTTGCCCGCGGAACTGAAAGCCGAGGTGCGCGACAAACTGGATCAGGCCAACGTCACCGAGCGCGTTTTGTTCCCCGGCCTGGACGGGCTTTCGGCTTGGCTGAAGCGTTACTACCAGCCCAAACGCCGCCTTGACGCCCGTGACGGCTTTTAGCGCGACAGCGTCAGGCGGCGGGTCGTGCTGTCGAACTTGAAGTCGTAGCCCAGCAGCGCGTTGATGTCGGCGAACTTGACGAACGAAACGTCGTCCTCGGTCCGCACGGCGAGTTTGCGTTGATCGCTGTGAAGCGCGACCGTGACGGTGGGCGTGTTCGCGCCGCCGCCTTCGGCCATGATCTCGCCGCCGAAATAGTCCACGAAGTCGGACACGCTGACGTAAACGCGGCTTTCGCTCAAAAACGCCCGAATGTCGAACTTCTTGGCGTTCAGGAAAACGTCAATCGGGGCGAAGGTGCCGGCAATGGGACTGGCGGGCGTGGTGGCCGGGGCGGGCGCCTGGCCGTCGGTGGGCAAGTCGGCGACGATGGCGTCAACGGCCGCCTTTGCCGCGCTGATGTCGCCGCCGTTCGCCCGAACCAGATCGCGCAGGTCGGCCAGCGTTTTGCCCGTTCGGCACTGGAAATGCGGCTCGTCGTGGATCGTTTTCCAGTCGCCGCCCCATTCGAGGCCCAGGTCGCGCCCGATCTTGCCCGCGCGAGCGTACAGGGGCGAGTCTTCCAGGTAGTCCCCGCCGTCGAAGATGCCGATGTCCCACGCGATGGCGAAGTTGTGGTTGCTGAAGCCGCCCCGCGCCCGCGTGACGATGTTTCCGGGCTTGGTGCGTCCCTGAGCGAACAGCGCGTCCTGCTCGGCGTAAGTGCGCGTGCCGCCGATCAGGCGCGCGGCGATGTTCGCGTCGTGCAGTTTTTGCAAAAACAAACGCGCCTGCTGCTCCGCCTTGGGGACCAGCGTCTTCAAAACCTTTTCGCTGCGTTCATCAAAAGCCATCGTTTTTCCCTTTCCGTCGTTGTCTGCCCGCCCCGATGTATCGCGGGGCGGCTGCATTATAACCGGGGAAGCCGGGCCGGTTAGCGCGCGAACGTATCGAAAAAGCCTCTCGCGCCCACGAAGGAAGGCACGACGGCCGTTTCGTGGTCGAGAGTGTCGCCGACGTTTATGAGTTCGACGCTGCCAGCGCCACGTTCGATCATTCGCCGCTGCGCGACTTCGGCGTTGGCGAACGACACGTTGCGGTCCGCTTTGCCGTGGAACAGGCGCACGGGCGCGAGCGGCCGGAAGTCGTACACGTCATTTTGGCGAAGGGCGGCGCGCAGCGGGTGGTCCGGGTTAGCGCGCAAAGCGTCAACAAACTCCGGCCGCAGCAGGGCCGTGGCCGTGTTCGCCAGCCCCGCCGAAACCGCGTCGCCCGTGTGTGTGCCGTCGAACAAAGCGGCCACGCGCGCGTCGTAGGGCGCGGCGAAGACTTCGGATGGGTTTGAATATAGGCTGTACGTGTCGCTGTAGGCAAGCAGGATGCCAGCGATGTAAAGCGGCGTTTCCGAAGCGGTGTTGGGGTCGAAGACCGCCTCGAACATCGTGCCGGACAGGTCGTACGGCCCGGCCATCGGCGCGCTCGCCGTCACGGTGAATTCGGCCGCGTAATCCGCTTCGAGCGCGCGCTGCGTGGCGAGCGTTGCGTAGCCGCCTTCCGAGTAGCCGCAAAGGAAAAGTTGCCCGTTCAGCCCGACCGCAAGCGTTTCGGCCACGCGGCGCGCGGCCCGCAACATGTCCACGTTGCCGGTGGCGAGCGGGGCCGCCTGCTCGAACGTTTGCCGCCCCGGCGACTGCCCCAGCCCCAGATAATCCGGGCACGCGACCACGTAGCCGGCGGCGGCGAACAAGAAGGACGTTCCCTGGCTTTCGGCGTTTTTGGGGTTCGAGGGCACGTCGGTTCGCAGCGTTTGCGTGCCGTGGAAGTAGGCGACGAGGGGGCACGCCCCGGCCGCATCTTTGGGCACGGCCACCATGCCCGACGCCTGTGAAATCTCGCCGCGCAGGTTCGGCGTTGCGTAAACTACCTCGTACACCGTGACCGCGTAGGGAACCGGGGCGAGGTCCGCCTGACCCGCAAAGGTGAGCGCGGCGTTTATCTGCACCTTGCTGTAGGCCGCGACCTGCCGGTAGCGGATGACCTCGCCGCGCGTTTTGCCCGCCGCCGGGTTTGCCGCGCCGTTCCCGCTGCCGCCGCAGCCGGCGAGGGTCAGCAGCAGAAAAAATAGGGGCAGGAGCCGGGCGGCCGTCGGGCCGAATCGTCGTTCACGCATCACGGGGCGGTTCCTTTTTTCGCCGGTCGGCTTTTCTCCCCGGCCCGGTCCAGGTATTCTAAACCCGACCGTTCATTCGCTGATTCACGAGGGAGTTTCCCATGACCTTCACTGAGGAACAGATCGCCCATTTCCGCGAGCGCGGCTGGCTTGCCGTTCCCGAATTTTGGAGCGCCGAGGAAGTCGCCGCGATGCGCGCCGAACTCGACCGGCTGAAAGAAGCGGGCCTGCTGCGCAACGTCGCCACCGACGGCGACGGCAAGACGCATTCGCAAACCAGAGCCAACCTGCAACTCTGCCCGATGTACCCGCACAGCGACTTTTTCCGGGCCATGCCGTTCGCCCCCAAAGTCGCCCCGGCCGTGCGTCAACTTATCGGCGACCCGGTGCTACTCCACCTTGACCAGGTTTTCCTGAAACCCGCCCGCAGCGGCGCGGGCACGAACTGGCACCAGGACAATGCCTATTTTCAGATCGCCGACCCGCTCAAAGGCACGGCTCTGTGGACCGCCGTTCACGACGCGACGATTGCGAACGGCACGATGCGCGTCATCAGCGGCAGTTACCAGGAAAAATACGAGCATGGCCGCGACGGGGACAGCGACCACCACATCCGCTGCTGGCCGCCCGAAGAAAAGGCAGTCACGGTCGAGTTGCCGGCCGGCGGCGTTCTGCTCTTCGCCTACGGGACCGCGCACTGCACGGGCGCGAACACGACCGACCACGAGCGGGCCGGCGTCGCCCTCCACTTTTTGAACGCCGACCAACTCGACGCCGCCAAAGGCGGCTTCAAGGACGTTCGCCCTGCCCTCACCGGTCCAAACGCTTCCGGCGGCGAAAAGGAGTACGGCGAGGTCGTCGCGGGAACGTGGGAGCGGCACGTCGCGCGCGTGCTGGGGGAAGGAAGATAAAAGCCGCCGAACTCATTCGGCGGCTTCTTTCGGCGGCTTCTTTACCCTTCTTGCACGGATGACGGCACAGCCGAAAGCACTTGGCCGTCTTCGCCACTTTCCGGCGGCTGAGTGTCCGGCTCGATGAAACGGCCGAGCGCGCGCAGTTTGTCGTAGCGGGATGCAAGCAGGCGCGTTTTGCTCAGGCGGCTGATTTCCTTCAGGTGGCGTGCCAGGGCTTCCTTCAAGGCGGCGGCCGTTGCCTCAATGCCTCGGTGCGCGCCGCCGAGCGGTTCGGGGACCACCTCGTCCACGATGCCCTGTTCGCGCACCTCGCCGGCCGTCATGCGCATGGCGCGGGCGGCTTCGGCCTTGCGGTTCGGGTCGCGCCACAAAATCGAGGCGCAGCCTTCGGGCGCAATCACCGAGTAGATGCTGTGCTGGAGCATGAGCACCCGGTCGGCGACCGCGATTCCGAGCGCGCCGCCGCTGCCGCCCTCACCGATGATCGTGGAAATAATCGGCGCGCGCAGAACGCTCATTTCGCGCAGATTGCGGGCGATGGCTTCCGAAATTCCGCGTTCCTCACTGGGCACGTTCGCGTCCGCGCCGGGCGTGTCCACGAAGGTCAGGACGGGGCGGTTAAACCGTTCGGCAAGTTTCATCAGGCGCAGCGCCTTGCGGTAGCCTTCGGGCCGGGCGTAGCCGTAATTGCGCTTCGTGCGCTCCTTCAGGTCGCGCCCTTTTTGCTGCCCGATGACCACGACCGGCCGGCCCTCGAACACGGCCAGGCCGCCCACCATCGCGCCATCGTCGCCGAAAAGGCGGTCGCCGGAAAGGGGCAGAAAGTCCTCGAACAGCAGCGGCAAATAGTCGAGTGTATAGGGGCGTTTCTCGTGGCGGGCGAGCAGCACGTTGTCCCACGGCGATAGGTTGGCGAAGAACTCGCCCATCAGCGCGTCGCGGTCGGCTTCGAGGCGGGCGACTTCCGCCCCCACAGCCGCGACGCGATTTTCGCGCGCGGCGACCTCGCGGATTTTGACGATGTTGCCTTCGAGCTCGTCAATCAGTTTTTCAAAATCAAGAACGCTTAGATTTGCGGACATGGCGGTTTCAGGCGAACGTCTTTCCGTTGCGGCCGGACGCGACGAACGGGGCGTCGGCGTCCGGGGCGAGCTGTTCGGATGGGAAAAAGGCGAGAACGCGGGCAAGCGTAGCAGGCAGGTCCTTGCGCGCGACAACGCGGTCCACCATGCCGTGCTCCTGCTGGAACTCGGAGGTCTGGTAGTTCGCGGGCGGCTTGTGGGTTTGCGCCTGGGACGCGACGCGCGCGCCGGCGAACGCAACCATCGCGCCCGGCTCGGCCAGAATCACGTCGCCCAAACTGGCGAACGAGGCGAGCGCGCCGCCGGTCGTCGGGTTGGTCAGCACGACCACGTAGGCCACGCCCGCCTCGGCGAGCTGGGCGACGCCCGCGCTTGTTTTCGCCATCTGCATCAGGCCAAACAAGCCCTCCTGCATTCGCGCCCCGCCGGACGCGCAAAAGCAGACCAGCGGCTGCTTCGTTGAAAGGGCCAGATCGGCCGCGCGGACGAACTTTTCGCCGAAAACCGACCCCATCGAGCCGCCCATGAAGGCGAAGTCGGCGACGGCGAGCACGCAGCCGTGGCCGCCCACGCGGGCCGTCCCGGTCACGAGCGCGTCATTGCGGCCTGACGACTTTTGCCCTTTTTCGATTTTCGCGGCGTAGTCGGGAAAAACAAGCGGGTCGGCCGGCAGCAGGCCCGCTTCCGTTTCGACGAAACTGTTCTCGTCGGCCGTCGCGGCGATGCGCTCGTCAGCCGAAAGTTTGTGGTGATGGCCGCACCGGACGCACACGCGCAGATCGCGCTCGAAGTCCTTGGTGGGAATCAGGTGGCCGCATTTTTCGCACTTGGTGAACAAACCGTGCGGCACGGCGGCGGCCGGCGAGGCCGACGCTTCGCCCTCCGCGTCACCTGTCCCGTTGGGAACGGCGGGCGGGGCGCTGTGGCGGCGACGAAACCAATCGGGCATAAGTGGGGGGAACCTCGAAGAAAAAGGCGTTGGAAACGCGCGTGGTATACTGGAACCGCTTTGGACGAACCCGTTTTACGTCCTCGCGCTCCCCGATTTTACCGAAGGTTCGCGCTTCATGCCCCCCGCCGCAGACGACAGTCAGAAGGAAAACGCTTCGGAAAGCCTGCCCGCGCTCCGGAGCGAAATTGACGCCCTTGACGGCGAAATGCTCCGGCTGCTTTCGCGCCGGGCCACGCTCGCCCAGCGCATCGGGCACTCCAAGTCGCGTACCGCCACCCAGTTCTTTTCCCCTGAGCGCGAGCGGCAGATTTTCGAGCGGCTTCTTTCCGAAAACGCCGGCCCGCTGCCCGGCGAGGCCATACGGGCCATTTTCCGCGAAGTCATCTCCGCGTCACGCGCGCTCGAACAGCCGCTCAAGGTCGCGTACCTGGGGCCGGCGGGCACGTTTTCGCACCAGGCCGCGCTGCGCCGCTTCGGAACGTCGTCCGACCTGAAGCCCGTGGACACGATACCGGACGTTTTCGGCGAGGTCGAAAAAGCGCGCGCCCATTACGGCATCGTACCGGTTGAAAACTCGACCGAGGGCGTGGTGCCCTACACGCTCGACATGTTTTCGCAAACGAGCCTGAAGGTGTGCGCCGAGGTTTTCGTCAAGGTCGAGCACCATCTGGCCTCACGGGCGGACAGCCTGAAGGGCGTCAAGCGGCTGTACGCGCACCCGCAAAGTTTCGCCCAGAGCCGGGGCTGGCTGAAGGAAAACCTCGCCAAAGTCGAGGTCGTGGACGTTACCAGCAACTCGAAGTCCGCGCAGATGGCCGCCGTGGACTCGGAGGGGGCGGCAATCTGCACCGAAATTGCCGCCGAAATTTACAACGTTCCGCTTGTCGCCCGGCACATCGAGGACTCGCCGCACAACCGGACGCGCTTTCTCGTGATCGGGCAAAACGAGCCGCAGCCGTCGGGCAAGGACAAAACCTCGATCTTCTTTTCCGTGCGCCACAAGGCCGGCGCCCTCCTGCGGGCGATGGCCGCCTTCGACGCGCACAACATCAACCTGACTATGATCGAGTCGCGTCCCACCAAGCAGATGCCGTGGGAATACGTTTTTTTCATTGACTTCCAGGGCCACGTCAAGCAGACGCCCGTGCAGCACGCCTTAGACATGCTGCGCGAGCAAAGCATGTTCGTGACCGTGCTCGGCTCCTATCCCGAAGCGGATTAGGACGTTACTCACTTGAAGGCCGGCGTGTAGCCGGTAGTCTTAGCGGGAGTTTCGCGCCGCTTCAAAAAGGCGCGGTCGAAATCCAGAGGAGGAAGAACGTGACGCAGGAAACTGGCAAGACCACGACGCGGCGACGATTCATGACGCTGCTCGCGGCAACGGCGGGTAGTTTGGCCGCACTGAGCGCACTCGCCGGCTGCGGCGGCAGCAGCGGCACGGGGCCGGGCTTCGGCGGCTGCACGATTACGGGAACAAACGGCACGCACCCGACGGATGCGACCCGCGCCCGGCTGCAAGAACTGAGCGCCCGCACGTTCCAGGGCATCGCGGCAAGCGGCGCGCCCCTGCCGCTGGGAATCGGCTTCAGCGGCGGCGGCGCAGTCGGCGGCGGAGACAGCGTGGGCGGTGGTGGCGCGGCGGGGACGGCCGGGCCGGGCAGCGGCGGGGTGTCCGTGCCCAATGTGGGTGCGTTCATGCAGAACGTTGCTAACCAGCCGCCCAGCCGCTCGACGCGCGCGATCCGGGCGATGCAGTCCGGGCGGGCAGTGCGTGGCGCGACACGCGACGTTGCGCCCGGTCCGGACGTTCCGCCCCCGCCGCCGGGTGACGGCGGCGAGTACCCGTTGCCCCAGCCGACGTTTTACTTCGACGAGTATCTGGGCCTGTGGGTGCAGACCGAGTATTCGCGCACCGAGTTCACGTACCGGCTGTTCGAGGACGAGGCCAAGACCAAACCGGCGGGCAGCATCGTAACCACGCAGCCGGCCGACTGGAACGTTTACCCGCAAACCTACAGTTCGCGCTACGAGTTCACGGCCGGCTACCTGAACGGCGCGCACGGCTCCTACGAAAACACGGTCAACGCGGACTATTCCGGCCGTTCCAAATACGAGAACGTGTACGCCGATGGCGGAACGAACCGGGGCCACAGCACTTCGACCGGCGCGGGCGACTTCACCTATTCGGACCGGACCGAGGACGCGACGGGCTTCTGGACCGAAAGCGCGGGCACGTTCCGGCGCAACGGCAGCGGCGGCACACGCACGTCGTCGAGCGACGGCTACGCGACCGACTACACCTTCAATGCCGACGGGTCCGGCCGGGGCACGATTAAGGGCAATCTGCCCGGCCTGCCCGCGACCATCACCTGGGACGCGCGCGGCAACACGACCATCCGCTGGGCCGACGGCACGACCGAGCGCATTTCCGGCTGGGGCTACGGCTTTTATGGCGGCGGCTTCGGCGGGGGCAACGTTCCCATTCCCATAGACGGAGACGGCACCGGGACGGCGACCGCCCAAGCCAAGTCGTAGACCGCTTCGCGTTTCACTGCCGCAGGCCCGCCGTTGAAATCTTTCCTCGGCGGGCCTGCTCACGTCAGGGCAAGAAAGGTTTGTTATGAACGCACGCTGGACGCTGGACGGCAAACGCGCGCTCGTCACCGGGGCGACCAAGGGCATCGGGCGGGCCGTCGCCGACGAACTGCTCGCGCTCGGCGCGTCCGTTCTCGTGGTCGCACGCGACGCCGACGGCGTGGCCGAAACGGTCCGGGAAGCCGGCGAGCAACACGCCGGCCGCGTCTTTGGCACAGTGGCCGACGTGATGCACGAGGACAGCCGGCGTGCGGTTCTGGACAAGACGAACGACGCGCTCGGTGGTCTGGACATCCTGGTCAACAACGTCGGCACGAACATCCGCAAGCCAAGCCTGGACTACTCCGCCGACGACTACGACTTTCTGCTGCAAACCAACCTTGCGTCCGCGTGGGAAATGTGCCGGGCCGCCCATCCGTTGCTTTCGGCGGGCGAAAACGCCAGCATCGTCAACATCGGGTCGGTCGCCGGGTCGGTTTCCGTCCATTCGGGCGCGCCCTACGCGATGACGAAGGCCGCTTTAGACCAACTCACGCGCTATCTCGCCGTCGAGTGGGCCGGCGACAGCATCCGCGTCAACTGCGTCGCGCCCTGGTACACGTACACGCCGCTGGCGAACGTCGTTTTGTCCAACCCCGATTTCGAGGCCGGCGTGATTGCCCGCACGCCGCTCGGCCGCGTCGCCGCGCCGCAAGACATTTCCGGCGCGGTTGCGTTCCTTTGCCTGCCCTGCGCGCGCCACATCACCGGGCAGGTGCTGGCCGTGGACGGCGGCTTCACCGCATTCGGCTTTTGACGTTCGGCGTCAAAGCGCCGCGTCCTCGGCGCGCAGGCCGGGAACCTTGTTGAAGTCCGAAAGGTTGCGCGTCCAGAGCGTGGCGTCGTTGGCGAGCGCGATGGCGGCGATTTTCAGGTCCGTCGTGCCGATGCGCACACGCGCCCGCCGCAAACGCTCGAACTCGGCGGCTGCCCTGGCGTCGTAGTCTGTTAGGGGAATGTTGCGGAACCGCGCGATGTGGCGGCGCAGCCGGGCGTAGGCCTCGATCTGCTGCTGGGTTGTCATCGCCTGCGCGACGTAGGCGAGCCAGCCGCGCATCTGCTCCTCGTAGGTGATTATGGTGGTCGCCACCACCTCCGCTGCGGGCAAGGCGGCCAATCGCCTGCCGACGTTGAAGGCTTCGAGCGTGTCCTGGTCCAGGATGCTGAGGTGGTCGGTGTCCAGGAGGATCATCCGGAAGCGTCCTGTGCGTCGTGCTCCGGTTTTTGCACGGCACGCCACTCTCGCCCCAGGCGCATTGCTTCCTCATAATGAGGATCGTCCTTGAAAAGACCCCGTATCTCTTCCCACCAGGGCGTGCGCGCTGCTGCCGCGTTTTCAGGCAGAACCTTTTTGAGTTGGGCCACTTCGGTTTCCAGGGTTGACAAACGTTCTTCCACCGACGTTGTTGTCGTTGTTGCCATCGAAACGCTCCTTTCTTGCTTTCATGAGAGCATCGTTTTAGATACCACGACGGCGACGGCCGTTTCTTCCACGCGCCACGTCACCGGGCAGGTGCTGGCCGTGGACGGCGGCTTCACCGCGTTCGGATTTTTACACGCTTTCTTCCGGCGTAAAAAAGTTTGGGCCGTTCGTGATACCAGGGCGTCTTGTTCGCCGTCTTTACCAGCAAAGGTCAAGGCCACGCGCAGGACCGGCCGGGCGCGAATACCGACATGTTGCCGCAACAGCCCCCACCCCGAAGTGACGACGAAGCCGATCTGAGCGCGTTCTTGCAGCGCTACCAGAAGCCGCTTTTCGCCGTCCTGCTCCGCCTGCTGCGCAACACGGACGACGCCGAGGACGCGCTCGCGGCCGGCGTCTTCAAGGTGTGGCAGGCCCGGCAAGCGTTTCGCGGCGAGGCATCGTTTAAGAATTGGGCGTTTCGGATCGTGCGCAACACGGGCCTGGACCTGCTCGCAAAACGCGCCCCACATTCAACCGGCCGCGTGGTTTGGGACGACGCGGAAAACGAGATCGAAGACACGGCCGTTCCTGGTTCGCCGGCCTGCCTTTGCGACGTTCTGGTCGGGCGCGAACAGGCTACTCAGGTGAGAAACGCGCTTGCCCGGCTGCCCGACGAGTATCGAGTTGCCGTCGCTTTGCATTATCTGGAAAACAAGTCGTACAAGGAGATTGAGGAGATCACCGGCGTCCCGCAAACAACGCTCAAACCCCGGCTCAGCCGCGCGCTCAAGATGCTACGGCGCGAACTGGCCGACCTGATGGAAGAAGATGAACACCCCGAACCGACCACACCCCCGCGCCCCCGGCGACAAATCGTCCTCTAATCTGGACGCGCTCGCCACCCGAAGGCCCAAAGGCGACGGGCGCGAGGCCCGCGCTCACGACCGGCTCGTCGCCGGATTGATTGCCCTTCAGGAGGAGCCGGTTCCCGCCGTTTCGCTCGAAGGAGTTTGGCGGCGGCTGCGGCGGCGGCTTGCCGACGCCCGGCAGGGCGTTGCCGCTCCGTGGCCGGTTCCCAGCAGCGTCGCCCGTCCTCTCGTTTCCGGCGGCGGCTTCGCGCTCCCGGCGATGCTGGCGTTCGTGAGCGTGTGGATGCTGGTCACGGTTGCGGACGCGCGCGCCTCGTTTTCCATTCCGCCCGTTCGCGGCGCGGCGGGAACGGCAACGGCCGTTTCTTCCCAGGCCATGCTTTGGGAGGCGCATGCCCGTCGCGGCAGCGAGGAGGCAGGCCGGGGATGGTAGATTTCACAGCCGTACGCTACAATCAGGGTCAATCCCCCGCTCGTACTTCGCCCCACGCCCCACTTTTTTTGCCGACGGACCACTACTACCATGTTGACGAAACTTAGCCGGACGTTTCCGCTCGCCGCCGTGCTGATGCTCGCACTTTTGACGGGCTGCAACAACAATCCGTATCCGCCCGGCGAGTCTGCGAACAACGTTTTGTACACGACGCTTTCCGATGACCCCAAATCGCTCGATCCCAGCGTTTCGTATACGGTGGACGAGGCGCGCATCACGGACCTCGTGTACCCGTCCTTTTTTCGCTACCACTATCTGAAGACCGATCCGTTCGTGCTTGAACTTAACCTGGGCGCGAAGGAGCCGGTGCGCGCACCATACACGTTCACGGCCAAGGACGGGAAAACGACGAAGGGTGAGCAGTACACGTTCACGCTCAAAAAGGGGATTCGTTTTGCCGACGACCCGTGCTTTGCGGGCGGCAAGGGCCGCGAAGTCACGGCCGCCGACATCGTGTACGCCTACAAGCGGATGTGCGATCCGTCCGTCGAGTGTCCGGTTGCCTCGTTCTTTGAGGACAAGGTCGTCGGCTGGAAAGACTACGTCGCCGGCTTTGCGAAAGACAAAAAGGCCAACTACGATCAGGACCTGCCGGGCGTTCAGGTGGACAAGAACGACCCGTACACGCTCCACGTTTACCTGAGCCAGCCGTATCCCCAACTGCGCTTCCTGATGGCGATGCACTTCACCACGCCGATTGCTCGCGAAGCGGTCGAAAAATACGGTTCGGAGTTCGCGCTGCACCATCTGGTCGGCTGCGGCCCGTACCAGATGACCGAATACAAGACCAAGCAGCGCATCGTCCTCAAGGCCAACCCGAACCGTTTGCCGGAGTTTTATCCCGCCGAGGGAGCGCCCGGCGACGCCGAGGCCGGCTTGCTGAAGGACGCCGGCAAGCAGCTGCCGCTCACCGACACGATCATTTTCAGCATCATCAGCCAGGGCGTTACCGGGTGGAACCTGTTCCAGCAGGGCTACCTGGACGCGGCCGGGGTCGGCAACACGAACTACCAGCAGGTCATCACCAAGGCCGGAACGCTCAGCCCGGAGATGAAAACACGCGGCGTGCGGCTCAACCGGGCCGTGCAGACCAACATCTACTACCTCGCCTTCAACATGAACGATCCGGTTCTGGGCGGCCTGACGCCCGCCAAGCGCAAACTGCGCCAGGCGATCTCGCTCGCCATTGACGCGCAGGCGTTCGTTGACCTGTTCGATCAAGGCAACGGCAAGGTTGCCCAGTGGATCGTGCCGCCCGGCGTGTTCGGTTACGACCCGGACTACAAAAACCCGTACCGGCAATACGACCCCGGCCTCGCGCGCGCCAAGCAGCTGCTTGCCGAGGCCGGCTATCCCGACGGCGTGGACCCGAAAACCGGCGACAAACTAACGATCAACTACGACAACGCGGCCACGACCCCGGCAAGCCGCCAGCTGGTCGGGCTGGTCATCAAGCAGATCGAACAACTGGGCATCAAGGTGGAGTCGCGCTCGACCCGCTACAACGTGTTCCAGGACAAGCTGAACAAGGGCAACTACCAGTTCTTTTACTACGGCTGGTTCGCCGACTACCCGGACCCCGAAAACTTCGTCTTTTTGCTGTACGGCCCGAACAAACGCCCCGGCCCGAACGCTTCCGGCTACGCGAACCCCGAATACGACAAACTCTTCGCCCGAATGCAGACGCTTGACGACGGGCCGGAACGGCTCGCCCTGATCAAGAAACTGCGCGACATTTCGGTCGAGGATTGCCCCTGGATTTACGTCAACCACACCGAGTCGCTGTCGCTGTACTACGACTGGATGACCAACGTCAAGTCGCACCCCATCGCAAACGATTACCTCAAGTACCGGCGCATTGACGTGGCGAAGCGCGCGCAACTCCAGCGCGCCTGGAACCAGCCGAACTATTTCCCGCTCGTCGGCCTGGTCGGCTTGCTCGTCGCCGGCTCGCTGCCCGCCCTCTCGGTCGTGCGCCAGCGGCAAAACCGGCGCGTGCGGCGAACGGATGATGCGGCCGGACCGTCGGCAGCGCGAAAGGACCGCTGAACCATGCTGCGCTACGTGATTCGCCGTGTACTGTACGCCGTCCCGATCCTGATCGGCGTGTCGCTGCTGACCTTCGTGCTGTTTTACGCCTCGTCGCCGCCCGAACAGCTCGCCCGGCGCAACCTGTCGGCCAAGAATCCGTCCCAAGCCCAGATTCAATCCTGGCTCAAGGATCACGGCTACGACAAGCCGCTGGGCGTTCAGTTCAAGAACCACATGACCGGCCTGCTGTTTTTCCGCTTCGGCAACTCGGACGCGACCAAGGAGCCGATCTGGAACACGATCAAGCAGGGGGCCGGCCCGTCCGGGCTGCTCGCGCTGTTCATCTTCGTGGTTTCCCTGACCTCGGCCATTCTGGGCGCGGTCGCGGTCGCGTATTTCCGAAGCACCTACGTGGACTATTTCGGCACGTTTTTGTGCGTGCTGCTGATGAGCATCGTGTACATCGTGTACGTGATGTTCGGGCAGTTTTTGTTAGGGAAAATTTTGCGCTGGGCGCCGCTTGCCGGCTACGCGCCGCCGCCGGCCGCTTTCAAGTTCATCGTCATTCCCGTGATCGTGGGCGTCGTCTCGGGCGTGGGCAGCACGATCCGGCTGTACCGCACGTTTTTGCTGGATGAGATGAACCAGGACTACGTTCGCACCGCGCGCGCCAAGGGCGTCAGCGAACGGATCGTCCTGCTCAAGCACGTTCTCAAGAACGCGCTCATTCCTATTTTGACCTCGACGGTGGCCGCGATCCCGCTGCTGATCCTGGGCAACCTCGTCCTGGAATCGTTTTTCGGCATTCCGGGGCTGGGAAGCCGGCTTCAGGACGCCATCAACAGCCAGGACTTCGCCGTGGTGCGCGCGATGGTGTATCTGGGCACGCTGCTGTACATCGTCGGGCTGATCCTGACCGACATCGCCTACGCGCTCGTTGACCCGCGCGTGCGGCTGGAGTAGACCAAACTGCGATGGGACGTTATTTCTGGTCCGACCTTGTTTACAATCTGATCCCGCTCGTCGTGGTCGGCGCGCTGTTCTTCGCCCTCACGCGCGCCCGGCGGCAGCCGCTGTGGGCCGAAGCGTACCGGCGGATCGGCCGCAACCGGGCCGCCCTGGTCGCGCTCGCCGTCATCGGCGTTTTTGGCCTGGCCGCGTTTTCGGACAGCATCGCCTGGACCGACAAAAAAACGCAGACCCGGCGCAGCCTGCTTGACCGCGCGTTTGAGCGGGCCAAGGAGCGCACCTACAGCGCGCCGCTCGCCACCATGACGACCGGCGAGCCGGTCCCGCGCCGGCTCGCGCACCCGCGCGGCCACCTGCTGGGAACGGACGGCGTGGGCGACGACGTGCTGTACCGAACGCTCAAGGGGGCGCGCACCGCCTTCATCATCGGCGGCCTGACCAGCCTGATCGCCACGCCGCTCGCGCTTCTTTTCGGGATGATGGCCGGCTACTTCGGCAAGCGCGCGGACGACGCCATCCAGTATCTGTACACGGTTCTGGCCTCGATTCCCGACGTGCTGCTGCTGATCGCGCTTATTCTGGTGCTGGGCAAGGGGCTGATCCAGTTGTGTTTCGCGCTCGGCATCACAAGTTGGGTCGGCCTGTGCCGCCTTTCGCGCGGCGAAACGCTCAAGCACCGCGACCGCGATTACGTGCGCGCGGCCCGCGCCATTGGCGTCAGCAACGGGCGCATTCTGGCTCGCCACATTTTGCCCAACCTGCTCCCGGTCATCATCATCCAGACCACGCTCGCGTTTTCCGGCCTGGTGTTGTACGAGGCGATTTTGTCGTTCCTGGGCGTGGGCGTCGGGCCGGAAACCGGCTCCTGGGGCAACATGATTGACGCCGCCCGCGACGAACTTGCCCGCGACCCGCTGATCTGGTGGAACCTGACGGCCGCCGGGACCGCGCTTTTCCTGCTCGTGCTCGCCTTCAACGTTTTCGGGGACGCGCTGCGCGACGCCGTTGACCCGCGTCTGAGGAGTTCATAAACCGTTCCCACAGGCCTCGAAATCCCTCGCTACGCAAAGCAATCGTTGTGCCGGATGGAGAGACAATTTTGGGCCGCGTTCATCAGCCCTGACCATGCCGACAGCGAACCGTGCTCCCGATGTGTCCAGAAAACCCGTACGCACTGCATGACGCCGTTTCGGACGTTGATGAGCCGTTGGTCGCCCGCCTTTTGGCAGAGGGTTCTGATCCCAACCTTGCCGATGACGAAGCGGGAATGACTCCCTTGGACTACGTCTTGATGCGCAGTTATGAACTGCACTTCAGCAAGCGAGCCGCCTTGCTGAACATCGTGGACGCCCTGATGCAACACGGCGCGGACCCGTTCCACAAGGACTTCTTGGGGCATAGCGCGTACGACTGGGCGGTGAAGTTCCGGGACGCCGACCTGGTTAAGCGTCTTTCCGTTCACCAGCAGGACCAGGCGCACCACAGCCAAACCGAGGCGGGCCTAACAAACGCTTGCACCGAACGCAAAAGCAGCCGGTTCGTCGCCGCGCTTCGCGAGCGTTTGTCGGCGCTACATCGCTTCTGCTCACGTCGCTGAAGCAGGGCGTCAGGCTGCACTGTTTCCCTAAGACAAAACCAGGTGGCGAATACCCAGCAATGAAGAACAAGTCAGAAACGACATCGCTCCGCAAGGACGTAGAACTGTTGCTGATCTTTGCCATTACGTTCCTGCTCGTCCAGGGATTGGCAGATTGGGCGGAGTTCGGCGAAGTACGATGGAGCCGAACACTCGCTTTGGCCTTTGTCATACCGTCCCTGATTTATCTTGGCGCTCACTTCAGAACGTGGCACTCTCACAGACGTGGCAAAGCCGATTAGCGACCACGGAGCGACCCGACAGTCATTGCACCGGACGCGGGGCGCTGGCCCCTGCCTCCTTCGCACAGACTCAAGTTCTTCGCGCTGGTGAGCTCGGCTATTACCCTGCTTGACAACCCGTTCGGGGAACCACCCCATTTCCGAGCAAGACCTTTTCATTCGTCGTAAACTTCTACACCACTTTTTACTATGACTACTACCTCTACTCGCTACGCCACCGCTGCGCAAAACGGAGCCGGAGCCTCCGCGGGGCCGCTGCTTCAGGTCGAAAACCTGCGAACCTACTTCCACACGCCGCGCGGCATCGCGCGGGCCGTGGACGGAGTTTCCTTCACCCTTGAAAAGGGCAAAACGCTCGGCATCGTGGGCGAGTCCGGCTGCGGCAAAAGCATGACCGCGCTTTCGATCCTGCAACTCGTGCCCGAACCGGCCGGCTACATTGACGGCGGCCACATCCGCTTCGAGGGGCGTGACCTGCTCGACCTTTCGTGGAGCGACATGCGGCGGGTGCGCGGCGACGACATCGCCATGATCTTTCAGGAGCCGATGACCAGCCTGAACCCGGTCTTCACCGTCGGCAACCAGTTGACCGAGGCGATGACGATGCACGGCAAGTTTTCGCGCGACGCGGCCCGCGCCCGCGCCCGCGACCTGCTCGTGCGCGTCGGCCTCGAAGACCGGGCCGATCAGGTGCTGCGCCAATACCCGCACGAACTGTCGGGCGGAATGCGCCAGCGCGTGATGATCGCCATCGCACTCTCAAACGAACCCAAACTGCTGATTGCCGACGAGCCGACGACCGCCTTAGACGTGACCGTGCAGGCCCAGATTCTGGACCTGATCCGGGGAATCCAGAAGGAAGAAGGGCTTGCCGTGCTGCTTATCACGCACGACCTGGGAATCGTTTCGGAAATGGCCGACGACGTTGCCGTGATGTACGCCGGCCACTTCGTCGAGTACGCCCCGACGCGCGCGTTGTTCCACGACCCGCAGCACCCGTACACGCAGGGGCTGTTCGCCAGTCTGCCCGCCCGGACGCGCCGGGGCCAGGACCTCGCCACGCTGGAAGGCGTCGTGCCCGAGGCGACCGCGTGGCCCAAAGCCTGCCGCTTCGCCCCGCGCTGCCCGTACCGCTGGCAAACCTGCGAAACCATTCCCCCCAAGTACCGCCCGGCCGGCTCCGACCGCCCCGTTCGCTGCCACCTGTACGATCCGGAAATCAAAGACCGCCCGATGGACCGCGCGCCCGGCGTTCAGGCGACCGCCGTGGCGACCCAGGAACAGGCGCGCGCGCGCGGCGGCGAGCCGGTCGCCGCCGACGTTCACGGCCAGACCGGGGCCGGCTTGTCAAGCGACGTGCCCGCCGACGTGGACCCGGTCAACCCGCTCACGCCCGCCCAGCAGATGGGCCTGGCCACCGAGCGCGCGACACAAACATCCGCCGCCGACCAGGAGACGCGCCCGTGACCGCCGCCGTTAACGGTGAAACGCCGGTTTTGTCCGTCCGCAACCTTCGCAAATACTTCCCGTTGCGCAAAGGGCTGCTCGCCCCGCGTGAATACCGCCGGGCGGTGGACGACGTTTCGTTCGACATCGCGCGCGGCCAAACGCTCGCGCTCGTGGGCGAGTCCGGGTCGGGCAAGTCCACCATCGGCCTGATGCTGCTCGACCTGCTCGAACCAACGGCCGGCGAAATTCTCTACGAAGGCAATCCCTTCGCCAGCCGGTCGGGGCACGAGCGTTTGGCGCTTCGCCGCCAGATGCAGGTCGTATTCCAGGACCCATACGCGAGCCTGAACGCCCGCATGACCGTGCGCGAAACGCTTACCGAGGGCCTGATCGTTCACCGCATCGGGGCGAACGCCCGCGAGCGCGAGGAGCGCGCGGCCCAATTGCTCACCCAGGTCGGCCTGCCGCCGGGCGCTTTAGATCGTTACCCGCACGAATTTTCCGGCGGCCAGCGCCAGCGCATCGCCATCGCGCGCGCACTCTCGGTCGGCCCATCGTTCATCGTGCTGGATGAGCCGACGAGCGCACTGGACGTGTCCGTTCAGTCGCAGGTGCTGAACCTGCTCCGCCGGCTTCAGCGCGAAAACGGCCTCACCTACCTTTTCATCACGCACAACCTGGGCGTGGTCGAGTACCTCGCCGACGCCGTTTGCGTGATGGAGCAGGGCAAGATTGTTGAGCGCGGAACGGTCGAGGACATCTTCGACCGGCCCGAACAGGAGTACACGCGCCGACTGCTCAGCGCGATCCCAAAAATCGAGATGGGGTAGCGCGAAGGCGGAGCGGCGGGCCACCCTCTCCTGGACGCTGTTTTTGCCGCGTGCTGCCATCGGCGCGCGGCACGCGCGGCACGCCGTTCTTGTTCCCCTGAAAGGCCCTCACCGATGACGGTTCGTTCAGCCTGGCGGCTACGGTGTCGCCTGGCTTCGTTCGCACTTGCGAGCGTTGTTTTCTTTTTTGGCCGCTGCGCACGCGCTCAGATGGTTTCCGGCCTGGACATGCCCGGCTTCCGCGATGTTCTGGGGCTGACGAAAAAGCGGCAGGCTCAAAACGTTAAGGTCGTCCAGATCGGGTCGAGCGGCCTGACCAACGTGCTGTGGCCGGGCGAAAAGCCCACCTTTACGTTTCGGGTGACGAACACGGGCGCGCAGCCGATCCAGGTCGCGGGCCGCGTCGAGGTCATCGCCTACGCGACCAGCGTTCCCTCCGGCGACATCTGGGTGCCAAACGTGCGCAAACTGCCCGGCGACGGCCCGCCCGCGCCCGTTTCCTTCAAGGTGCCCGCGAACGGCTTCGCGGACGTAAGCATCACGCCGCAAATCCCGGCCCGTTTCGGCGGCTACGCGCTCGTGTTCGATTTCGGAAAAGAACACGGGCGCGCGTTCGGTGCCGCCGTCGCGCGCGTGCTCAAAGCCGACACGGACAGGGAGCGGCTGCCGACGTTCGCGCTGGACATGCCGTGGCCGTTCCAGATCACCGAAAACGTCAACCGAACCTTTTACAAGTTGGGGACGCACGCGTGCCGCATGGGCGCATCGTACACGCCCACGACCTCGCCGAACTTCGAGCGCGATCTGGCGCAGTTGACGCAGCATTTGAAGTGGGCCGAGCAAAACAACGTCAGCGTCATGCTGACCCTGGGCGCGGGCAGCGCGCCGCAGCCGCTGGGCCGGGGCCGCCCGTGGCTAAAACCCGATGGCACGCTGCTCGAAAACGTCAAGGAAGATTTAGCCTGGCTGCCCGAACACGACGCGGACTTTCAGAAGTGGGTCAAAATCGTTTGCGCGCGCTTCGGCTGGCCCAAAGGTCCGGTCAACGCGGTCGAGTTGTGGAACGAGCCGTGGGAAGGGGTGAGCATTTCCGGCTGGGGCGCGGACCTGCCCCGCTACCGCGAGATGTACGAACACATGGGCCGCGGCGTGATGGAAGCGCGCAAGGAAGCGGGCGTTCAAGTCCTCATCGGTGGCGCGTCCTCGTCCTCGAACACGCTGGACAAGTTGTTTCCCGACGGCAGCGACAAGTTTCTGCCGATGCTCGACTTCGTGAGCATTCACTACCAGGAGATGAGCGCGGTCCCCTCGCTCGTGCCGGCTTGGATGAACCGCAGGCAGCCCGGCTACGGCCGCGTGCAGGTGTGGGACACCGAAAGTTGGGTGGCGAACAGCGAAGATCGTTTGGCGGCCGTGATAGCCTCGATGCGCGCGCAGGGGCAGGATCGAACCGTCGGCATCTACGGCGGCAACGTGTTCGAGTCGCAGGGTTGGGACGCGAACGGCAACGGGATCGGCGAGGACGCGAGCCGGCGCAAGTTCGCCGCCGTGCAGGCGTGGGCGCCCGCCGCCGCCGTGGCCGCCTCGCAAAAATTCATCGGGCAGCGCGCGTTTTCTGGCCTGCTGTTCCAAAACGGCCTGCCCTGGGTGTTCACCTTCGGCGGCCAGAACGCGGACGCGGACGACGGTACCCTCGTGATCGTGGGCGATCTGGGCGGCGTGTACAACCGCAATAAACTGCTTTTCCGGAACGTGCTCGGCCTCAAGAACGCGCCCAAAGTTGCCGAACTGCGCCGCCGCCTCGCCGCCCTGCCCGCCTCGGCGACGAAGGCCGAGCGCGACAAACTCGACAACGAACTCAAGGCCGCGCAGGTTTTGCAGGGAGGCAGCCTGACGATCTCCGATGGCGGCGGGCAGTTCCGCCTGTTCGATTTTTACGGCAATCCGGTCCCGTCGCGCGGCGGCAAGATCGTCGTGCCGCTGAACGGGCTGGGCTACTTTTTGCGCACCAGCGGCGCGAAGGGCACGTTCGCCAAACTGCGGCAGGCTGTCGCATCGGGCTGGATCGAAGGATACCAACCCGTTGAGATCGTCGCGCACGATTTCACATCAGCAACATTCGGTCCCAGAAAAGTGCCGAGTTTCGACCTAACGATTACTAATGTACTCAATCGGCCTGTAACCGGCAGACTTGGGGCGAGTTTGAACAGTTTCGCCTACGCCATATCGTCGGTACTAGACTATAAGGCTCCTTACACTTTGCGTCCCCACGAAACCCGAACCATACCATGCAACGTGTTCGCAGCAGTTTCAGGACCTGGTAGTGACGGTTTTGAGGTGCCAAGCAACACGCATCTGCTAAAGGTTGTGTTCGATGCAGGCAAAGACGGCGTAGCGGAACATACCGAAAACTTGCACCTAAACCAGATTGCCCGCAAAAGCGTCATCGTGGACGGCAAACTGGACGATTGGACGGGCGCGCTGCCGCAGACGGTCGGCGCAAACGGCATCGGGGCGAGCCTGACCGAGCAGGCGTATCTGCCGTTCAAGAACTTTGAGACCGGATTGGGCGCGGGTCAGGCCACCGGCTACCTCGCCTACGACGAAAACTACTTCTACTTCGCCGCCAAGATCGCCGACGCCACGCCCTATGCGGGCAACGTGCGCTTCGCCACCCGCGACGACGACGCCTACTACTATCCCGAACAGGTGACGGACAAGGACAAAACGCTCTCCTGGCCGGCCGGCGTGCGCCGTTTCTCGTACCGAAAAGACCCCGATCTGCCGTCGGGCAACGGGACGGACAACGTTCAGATCGCCTTCAACGTGCTGCCCGACGCCAAAAAGCTGTGGGCCATGAACCCGCCCGGCACGCCGCCGCGCTGGATGGCCTACCCGGACACCGACTACGAGTTCGCGCTCAACGAGGTCGCCCCGGCTCACGGCGGCGGAACCGAAATCTGGCGGCTGTTCGCGCCCGGCACGCCGCGCAAGCACTTTTATCCGCGACAGCCCCGCGCGCCCAAAGATGGCGGCCCGGTGGGGAACGGCAAACTCAGCGTGCGCCGCGACGGGAACACCCGCATCGTCGAGGCGGCGATTCCCTGGTCCGAAATCCCTGAAGTCAAGGCGAAGATGCAGGCGGGCCAGCCCATCAAGTTCTCGTTCCGCGTCAACGACAACGACGGCCCGGCCTACGAACTCGCGGCCGGGCGCAGCGTGAGCAAAGACAACTTTCTCGCCTTCCACAACGATTGGGCCACGCACTGGGCCAACGAGATCGAATTCGGCTGGGAGAAATAAGATGCGCGCCGCGCTCCGGGTCAGTGACAACCAACGCTTTTTGGTCCACGAAAACGGCTCGCCGTTCTTTTACCTGGGCGACACGGCCTGGGAACTCTTTCATCGGTGTACGCGCGACGAAGCCGACCGCTATCTTGTTGACCGGGCGAAAAAAGGCTTTACCGTCATTCAGTGCGTGGCGCTGGCCGAACTCGACGGCCTGAACGATCCTAATGCTTACGGCGACGTTCCCCTCCACGACAACGATCCGGCCAAACCGAACGAGGCGTACTTCGCGCACGTTGACTTCATCGTAAACCGCGCCGCCGCCCTCGGCCTCACCGTCGGGATGCTGCCGACCTGGGGCGACAAGTGGAACAAAGCCTGGGGCGCGGGGCCGGAAATCTTCACCGCGCCCGAAAGCGCGCGCACGTTCGGCGCATTTTTGGGCCACCGCTACAAAAACGCGCCGCTGATCTGGATTTTGGGCGGCGACCGGAGCGTCGAAGAGAACCATCGCGCGATCATCGCGGGCATGGCCGAGGGCGTTCGGGCCGGTGACAATGAAAATCACCTCATTACCTTCCACCCGCAAGGCGGGCAAACGTCGGCCCAGAACTTCCACGACGCGCCCTGGCTGGACTTCAACATGTGGCAGTCCGGCCACGCTCGCAACCGGGACAATTACCACTGCATCGCGGCCGACTACGCGCTTTCCCCCACCAAGCCCTGCCTGGACGCCGAGCCGGGCTACGAGGACCACCCGGCCGGATTCAACATTGACAACGGCTACCTCGACGACTACGACTGCCGTAAATCTCTTTACTGGGCTTTGTTCGCGGGCGCGCACGGCCACACCTACGGCTGTCACCCGATCTGGCAAATGTGGCAAACGGGCCGCAATCCGCTGTCCGTTTGCCGCCGGCCCTGGCACGAAGCCCTGCACCTGCCCGGCAGCGCGCAAATGCAGCACGCCAAAAACCTGCTGCTGTCACGCCCGTTCCTGTCGCGCGTACCGGATCAAAGCCTAATCGTGTCCAAAACTGGTGAAGGCGCGCACCATGTTCAGGCGACCTACGACACGGACGACTCGTACGCGCTCATCTACGTCCCGTCCGACAAACCCGTTGACGTAGACCTGACGAAACTTTCCGGCGACACGCTGAACGCCTTCTGGTTCGACCCGCGAACCGGAGTGGCGAGCCTGTTGGACACATTCGCCAACCCGCGCGCCGCCCATACCTTCACGCCCCCGCCCGGCGGACCGGACTGGATTCTGGTCCTCGACGATGCCGCACGCGATTTCCCCCGCCCCGGCGAGGGTCCCGCCGCCCACGCTGAAACACGCCGCTGAGAGCTTTACAAAAAGTACATGAAAACTTCGCTTCCCGGTTTGGCGGCCTGGGCCGCCGTGTTCATGCTTGTTTTGCTTTCGCCGACCGTCACTTTGGCCGCTCCCCCAACCCCTGTCGCCGCGCTGGCGAACGCGCGGGCGTCGCCGGAAGCCAGAAACCTGCTGCGCTACCTGTACGCCGTTTCCGGCAGGCGCATCCTTTCCGGGCAGCACAACTACACCATGAACCGTTCCGGTTACAGCGACCGGGCGGCCCAGATCGCCGGCAAGTACCCGGCCGTGTGGGGGTCGGACTTCGGACACGGGCCGGAAAGCCTCGCCAAACGCCAGGAGATGATTTACGAGGCGAAGCGCCAGCACGCGCAGGGCAGCATCATCACCTTGATGTGGCACGCCGTCCGGCCCGTGGACGAGGAAACGGCGGGCTGGAAGGAAAGCGTTCAGGCCGACCTCACCCTGGCCCAGTGGCGAGAGTTGGTCACGCCCGGCACGCCGCTGCACAAACGCTGGCTCGCGCAGGTGGACGGCATCGCCGCGTACCTCAAGCAGTTGCGCGACGCGAACGTTCCCGTGCTGTGGCGGCCCTATCACGAGATGAACGGCGGCTGGTTCTGGTGGGGCCAGCAAAAGGGTGAAGCGGGCTACAAAAAACTGTGGCGTCTGCTTTACAACCGCCTCACCAACCACCACAAACTGAACAACCTGCTCTGGGTGTGGAACGCGGGCGCCCCGGACCCGAAGTGGGCCGGCCCCTACGCCGACTACTACCCCGACCCCCGCTACGTGGACGTGCTGGCCGTTGACGTGTACGGCGGCCACTACAAACAAAGTTACTACGACGACCTGCTCCGACTGGCAAGGGGAAAACCCGTCGCGCTCGGCGAGGTGGGCGAACTGCCGACCGCGCCCGTTCTTTCCTCCCAGCCCCGCTGGACCTGGTTCATGGTCTGGCCCAGCCACCTGGAAGGAAACAACAAGCCGGAAGCCGTTCGGGCTTTGTACAACGATCCGCGCGTTTTGACGCGCGACGAAACGGCAATGCCGCCCCGAACGCGGTAAAGGCCAAAAACTTCGTTTACCCGGCCGAGGCCGGCGTGCTCAACGTTCGGGACGCGCGCTACGGCGCGAAGGGCGACGGCGTGACGGACGACACGGCCGCCCTTCAAAAGGCGCTCGCCCAATTGCAGCGCCCGCCGCGCGACCGCCCGCTCGTCTACGACAACGGCCGGCAATACAAAACCCCTCTAACAGGAACAAAACCATGCAAAAGTTTCTACTGAGCGCGCTCGTCGTTGCCGTTGCCATGTCAACGCCGATTGCGGCGGTCAAGGCCGCGCCCGTCCCGGCGAAAAGCGCGGAAGCCGTGGTCGAATCCATTGGCGTCAACCTGCACCTGGGCTACGACGACCGCGTTTACAACGAGTTCCCCCGAATCAAAGCCGGGCTGCAAAATCTCGGCATTCGGCACTATCGGGACGGGCTTGAAAATCCGGCCTTCAAGCAGCACATCAAGGATCGGCACAACGATCTGGGCCGCGCCGGCATCCGAGGCACCTTTCTCGCCGGACTCCCCATTGATCAAGTTCTGGCTTCCGCCAACCTCGTGGCCGACTCTTTGGAAGCGTTCGAGGGCCAGAACGAAATTCTCAACATCTACGTGAAGTGGAACGACGCCAAGCGAGACGCCGCCCGCCAGCACCAGAAGGCGCTTTACCAGGCCGTCAAGGCCTCGCCCCGGTGGCGTGACACGCCGATTATCGGGCCAAGCGCGGTGGGACACGATGCCTACGTAGCCCTGGGCGATCTCAGCGCCTACATGGACTTCGGCAACGCCCACGCGTATCCGCTCGGTCCCGCTCCGGCAGTTCCTGAATCGAACTACTTCAAGGAGCTGATAGCGGCGAACTTTGTCGCGCCCGGCAAGCCCCTCCTGGTCACCGAAACCGGCTACCAGACCGGCGACAACAAGGAGGGCAACCAGCGCGTGAGTCTGGCGGCATCGGGCAAATACGCGCCGCGCCTTTTTTTGGAGAACTTCAATCGCGGCATCGTGCGCTCCTTCTGGTACGAACTCATCAACCAGGGCACGGACGAAGGCCAGGAGTCGAACTTCGGCCTGGTCAACCGGGATTTCTCGCTCAAGCCTTCGGGCCGGGCGGTGAAAAACCTGATCGCCCTGCTGGGAGAAGCCCGCTACAACGAAAAAACGCGCAAATGGGAGTCGCCCAACCCGGCCTTTAAGCCCGGCGCGCTCGACTACGCCCTGTCGGGCGAGACCGCGAACGTCCACAGCACGCTGCTGCAAAAAAGCAACGGCAAGTTCTATCTGTGCCTGTGGCAGGAAGTGGCCTCCTACAACCACGACAACGCGGTCGAAGCCGACATTGCCGTGGCTCCCGCGCCTGTCTCGCTCAACCTCGCAACTCCCATCGCCTCCGCCGCTTTGTATTCGCCCACCCAAAACACCAACGCCGCTCGGCTGGTCATCGCCAAGAACCGGATCGCGCTCACCGTGCCGGATGAAGTCGTCATCGTCGAGCTGACGCCGGCGAAACCAGCGGCGGCCAGGAAGCCGACGACGAAAAAGGCCACGCCGAAGCCCGACGGGAAACGGCGCGCAAACGATTAAGCGCCCGTTCCGGGAAAGGCAGCGAACAAAATGAAGGCTCTTCTCATCGGCGGCACGGGCCTGATTAGCACGGCGACCACGCGCGCGCTGCTCGCGCGCGGGGCCGACGTGACCCACTTCAACCGGGGCAAAAGCCAGCCGGAACCGCTTCCCGGCGTCAAAACCCTCGTGGGCGACCGCACCGACCACGCCGCCTTCGAGGCCGCGATGGCTGAGGCGGGAATGTGGGACTGCGTGATTGAGATGGTGGGCTACAAGCCGGCGGACGCGGAAAGCGTCGTGCGGGCCTTCAAGGGGAAAATCGGGCACTTCGTTTTTTGCTCGACCGTGGACGTGTACGCGCGGCCCGTGCCCTCCTTCCCCATCCGCGAAAACGCGCCGCTCGGCGGTCGAAACGACTATGGGCGCGACAAGGTCGTGTGCGAAAACGTTTTAATGGCCGCCCACAAACGCGGCGACTTCCCCGTGACGATTTTGCGGCCCGCGCAAACGTACCGCGACCCCAGCCTGATCGTCTTCGCCTTTAATGGGGGTGCCGCCTGGGTGGATCGTTTGCGAAAAAACCGCCCGATCCTCGTTCACGGCGACGGCCAGAGTTTGTGGTGCATGGCTCATGCGGACGATGTCGGGCCGGCCTTTGCCGCCGCCGCCGCAAATTCGCAAACCTTCGGCAAGGCCTACAACGTGTGCGGCGATCAGTGGCTGACCTGGAACGACATGTACGAACGCTCCGCGCAAATCGTCGGCGCTCCCCCGCCCCGCCTCGTCCACGTCCCGACCGATTTTCTGGTAAGCGCCGCCCCCAAAGCCGCCTCTATTCTGGCCGAAAACTTTTCGCACAACAACGTTTTCGACAACAAAGCCGCCCACGCCGACCTCGCCTACCGCTGCACGATCCCGTTCGAGGAAGGCTTCCGGCGCGGCCTAGCCTGGCACGACGCGAACAACAAAATCCAGGATGCGGACGCCGCCGACCCGCTCCACGACCGCATCGTCGCGGTTTGGGAGCGGCTGACCGGCGAGGCGCGGCGAGAGTTGACGACCAGCGCCTGAGGAGAAGCCTCGCGCGCCACGGGTCGGGGCGGCGCGTGGGCTTACAGCGGGGCGATGAAGCGCAGCATGAGGACGAAGTGGCACGCGCTCGCCGCCAAAACGAGGACGTGCCATAGATCATGCGCGCCGAACACGCCCGGTTTGAGCCGGGGCCGGTCCAGCACGCAGACGACCGCGCCGAGCGTGTAGATCAGGCAGCCGGCAAGCAGCAGCAGCAGGGCCGGGAGCGGCAGGGCGCGCGCGAGCGGCCCGATGGCGACAAGCGCGAGCCAGCCCATCACGAGGTAAAACAGGGCCGTCAGCCAGTCGGGCATTTTGCGCCGCGACGCAACGTCAATCACGATCCCGATCAGGGCAAGGCCCCACACGATGCCGAAAAGACTCCAGCCCCAGCCCCCCGGAAGCGCGACCAGACAGATCGGCGTGTAGGTGCCCGCGATCAGGCAGAAAATAGCCGCCCGGTCCAGGCCGAGCAGCCGGCCTTCCCAGCGCGGGTTGAGGTGCAGGCTGTGGTACAGGCTGCTGGCGAGGTAAACGAGGAACAGCGTCGCGCCGTAAACGGTGAAGGTCGTCAGGTGCCAGGGCTTTCCCCAGGCCATACCCAGCAGAATCGCCGAGCCGAACAGGGATAAAACCGCGCCCGCGCCGTGCGACAGTGCGCTGAACGGATGCTTGATAAAGTTTCTCATTCGAGGAAAAAAACCGGCTCAGTGTACCATCGGCCTTCATGCCATAATCAGGAAAGGTTTACGCGCGCGCGAAAGCGCACTCAACAAATTCCCCGTTCAAAGGATCATGAACCAACGATGGCTCTTTGCGACCTGCACTACTTCAGCCCCGCGCTCGGCAAGCAGACCGGCGCGCTCGTGATTTTGCCCGAAGGCGCGGACGGCCCGCGCGCCAAGCCGCCGTTCCCCGTTTTCTATCTGCTCCACGGCCTTTCCGACGATCATACGATGTGGATGCGGCGCAGCAGCATCGAGCGGTACGTCGAGAACCTGCCGCTCATCGTCGTGATGCCCGACGGTGGGCGTGGCTTTTACGTGGACGCCGAACAGGGCTTCGCCTATGAAAAAGCGATTGCTGGCGATCTGGTGTCCTACGTTGACCGCGTTTTTCCGACAAAGGCCGAGCGCGGCGGCCGGGCAATCGGCGGCCTTTCGATGGGTGGCTACGGCGCGCTGCGTCTCGCGCTCGGCCGCCCGGACCTGTTCTGCTCAGCGAACAGCCATTCGGGCGCGGTCGCCTTCGGCCACAAGCCGCAATCCGGCACGGACGCGTTTTCCACCGAGTTTCGGCGCGTACTGGGCGAAACCCCGGTCGGCGGCAAGAACGATCTTTTTGCAATCACGCAAAAGGCCACGGACAAGTCGAAACTACCCGCCTTCCGCATTGACTGCGGCATGGACGATTTTCTGATCGAGGACAACCGCAATTTTCACTCGCATCTCGTGAACCTAAACCTCAAGCACGAGTACGAAGAGTTTCCCGGCGCGCACACCTGGGCCTACTGGGACCAGCATATCCAGGAGGCCCTCGCCTTTCACCGGCGGCAATTGGGCATTTAGCCCAAACAAAAAAGCCGCCCGCTTCCGGCTGGAAGCGGGCGGCTTTTTTGGTTTCGACGGCCTTACTTTGTCGCCACGGCGGAAAGATGTTCGGCGTCGCGGGTGTAGGTCAGGACGACCAGGCACATCTCGTCCGTGCTTTGCTCGCCCCAGCGCACGGCGCGGGGGGGTTTGGCGGGATTGCGCAGGTTGGCGACCGAGTTGTCGTAACGCGCGACCATGTCAATGCGGGTGCCTTTGGGGAGTTTTATCGCGTCCTTGAACACGTAGTTCATCTGCCAGTTGAAGTCCCAGTTCTGAAGATCAATCAGGATGCGGGTCGTTTTGTCGGGCAGGGTCGCGGTCACCATCATCGCGCGGCCGAGCAGATGCATGTGGGGCGCGATGGAAACGAGCGTGATGTCTTCCGGCACGCCGTCGCTCAGGCTGAAGCGCGCGCCGTTCTCGTTCGGCCCGGATGCGAGAAAGGGAACCGCCCGGACCTCGTGGTCGGCATCGCCGGGCGGGAGGCTGAAGGTCGTGTTCAGGGCGGCAAGCGCGCGGATGCGTTTGTCCACCGGCCCTTTGGCGAAGTAAACGCCGAAGCGCGTTTTGTCCGTCTGCCTCACGCCATTCGGGTGATAATGGACTTCTAAGACGATGTCGGCGTTTTTGGGCCAGCGATTGGCGACGCCGGGCGGGAGCGCGCGCGGTTCGGTTCCGGGCACCCAGGCGGCAAGCGCGCCCACCGGCTCGATGCCGGGCGGGTTGCCGGGCGTGGGGCTGGTGTAGCCGGGCGCGGGGTCGCGGGCGTCGAGTTCGCGCGCCTTGCCCGTCGTGTCCAGGTACGCGATGACGTGGTGGACCACGGCCCGGTTGCCGGGCTGCACCTCGAACGCGGTTATCCACTTATCTTCCGCAAGGTCACCGGGAATGACGAAGCACTGGTACACGTCGCGGCCGTCCGCGCTGACCGAATACGCTTCCGGCATCTCGATCACACGGTCGGGCGTGCCGAGTTTCCAGCCGCCGTGCGCCACGAATTTGGGCGCGGGAGGCAAGTCGCGCAAATCACCTTTGGGCGTGCCCGCGTCAGCCCACGCGGCGAGCGTCTTTATCTGCGCCTCCGTCAAGCGGCGCTCATCGTGGAACTGGCCTGGCGTCACAGCCTTCCAGGGAGGCATCTGGCGCTTCTGGGTGACGAGTTTGATCTGCTCGGCCCAGGCCGCCGTTTCCTTGTACGTTTCCATCGAGAACGGCGCGACCTCGCCGGCCCGGTGGCAGGACACGCAGTTCTTTTGAAGGATCGGGGCCACGTCGCGCGCGTACGTCACGGCCGCAGCCGAAGCCGTATTGACGGCCTTGTCGGGCATGAGGACGCAGCCTTCAACCGGCGTGGCCGCGCGGGCGACAGTGCGGCCGGCAAGCACCGCGTCGAGAGCGGTTTGCAGGTCGTGGGCTGTGACGCGGGCGGGGTCCATCGGGCTATCGTCAATGCGGCCCCGGTAGCGGACCGCCCCGGCCGCGTCCAGCACGACGGCTTCGGGCGTGTGCGTCGCGCCCAAACGAGCCGCGAGCACGCCGCCGTCGTCCTTTACCAACGCAAAACGATAGCCGCGCTCGGCCGCGCTTTTCGTGACGTCGTTCGCGCTGTCCGCTGCGTTCGGATACACGCCGAAGACGGTCACGCCGCGCGCGGCGCAGGTCCTCGCCAGCGCCTGGATGCGGGGCGTGTACCGGTTGGCGACCGGGCAGCGCGTGGCGAGGAACAGGTAAACCGTCGCCTTTGCCGCTTCGGGCCGCAGCGTGTGGCGCGCGCCGGACAGGTCACGGAAAGCAAAATCGGCCGGCGCGGAGTGGGCGGCGCGGCTGGCGGCGAGGACGATGAGCAGCACGAGAAGGGGGCGGATTTTAGTTGTCATGGGCGTTAATGACCTTCGGTGTCATTGTACGTCATTCGTTTCGGGGCTATGTTTGCCGGGGCTATGAAAAGCCCCGTCTCGGGGCCGCTTCGCGGCAACCGTCCTGCGGACGGGGGAGAGAGCGGTTAGAGCTCCTCGCCGTCTTCTTCCCATTCGGGCCAGAGTTTGTCGTTCGCGTGGTGCTGTTTCTGGTTCTCGATGTAGGCAATGACGCGGCTGACGTGGGAGCGGCTGACGCTGAACACGCCGTAGCCGTCCTGCCAGTTGAACGGTTTGCCGGTTCGCAGTTGGTCGCGCACGAAGGTCGTGGACACGCCTTTCATCTGCTGGACCAGTTTGGAAACGGCGACCGTAGTTCGGATGCGTACCAGGACATGAACGTGATCGGGCGTTCCGCCGATTGCCAGCACATGGCTGCGGAAATGCCGTTTCACCTGGTCCTCAATGCACCGGTAAACGTCGGCCTCAATTGCCTCTGTTACCATCGCCTGCCGCCCCGCCGTTGTCCAAATCAGGTGCAGGTAAATCTCCGCCTTCGTCTGCCGCACCACGTCTCTCCTTGTTTCCCGCGTCCGCAGGACGGTTGGCGCGAAGCGCCCCCGAGACGGGGCTTTTCATAGCCCCGGAACGAATGGCCCGGAAACATGGCCCCGCCGCCGTCAGTGCTCGATGTAGTTTTTGGAAAAGCCCATCTCTTCGGGCGCGTGCAGGCGCAGCATCTTGAGGTTCACGTCGCCGGGAACGTGGCGGCGGGTGGCGAGCGAAACAATTACCATGACCGACAGGGCAAGCGGGACGCCCCAGATGGCCGGCTGCTCCATCAGGGCGCGGGCGAGCGGGGAAACGTTGGGCAGGTCGAGGTATTTGCGGTCGAGCAGCATGAAAAAGACGATGGCCGCGAGGGAAAGGAGGCCGCCCGCGAGCATTCCGGCCGCCGCGCCGTAGCGGGTCAAACCGCGCCACCACGAGCCGAGCAGCAAAAGCGGGAAATAACTCGCCGCGCCGATGGCGAACGCCCAGCCGACCATGACGGCGATGTCGAACGGCTCGATCAGCAGGCCAAGCAGCATGGAGACGGCCCCGAACGCGACGGCGGCGACCTTGAAGGCGCGCAGCCGCGAGTCGTTCGAGGCGTCGGGGCGCAAAATCCGGCCGTAGATGTCGTGGGCGAACGCGCCGCTCATGCTGACCAGCAAACCGCTGAACGTGCTCATGAACGCGGCAAACGCGCCCGCGCTGGTGATTCCCGCCAGGATTTGCCCGACAACGGGGTTGGGAAACGTCATCGGCAGTTTGATGAGCAGCAGGTCGGTGCTGTTGTTGGCGTAGAGCGCGGGCAGGTCGGCGCGGCCGAGCGCGCCCCAAACGGGCGTGAAGACGTAGAACGCGCCGAGGAGCACCATGACCCAGAAGGTCGTGCGCTTGGCCGCGCGGCCGTCGGGGTTGGTGTAAAAGCGAACGAGTATATGCGGCAGGCCGGCCGTGCCGCAGATCAGGGCGATGATGAGCGAGTAGGTGTACAAAACCGGGTAGCCGTGCTTGGCGGTCAGCGTCCCGAACGGCTCGACCCACTTTTTGTTGTTCTGCGCATTGGGCACGTACGAGCCGGCCGGCAGCGTGGCCGTCGTCGGCTCGGCGAACTCGATTTTCGGCGCGGTCTTGACCGCCTTGCCGTCCTTTTCGACCGGCTGACCGTTCGCAGTGACGGCAAAAGGTTGAGCACGCAAAATGGTGTATGGGGGCATCCGCGCGGTTGTGGTATCGCTAAACCCGAAATCCGAGAAACCTTTGTCTGCGTTAACGGCGTCGTCTTTGTTAAGCCTGCCCTGATAGCTCAACGCTGTGCTGGGTGGCGGGTCCTCGCCGACCAGCGGTTTTCGGCCAGTTGCCCTATTGCCAAGCACCAAGCCGTCCGCGAACGTCATTTGCGTTTCGCCCAGCGTCGAGAAGGCGACTGCGTTGGCGGGAGCGCCGGCTTTGCCCTTGAACTTGAGCGTGGTGTCGGCGGTGAGGCGAGGCACGCCGGTCGGGTCGGCGACGGCCGCGCTCACCTTCTGGTTGTAGCCGCCGTACACGGACATCAGGACGAACACGGGCGCGGCGATGGCGAACATCTTGGCCCAGTATTGGAACGCCTGAACGAACGTAATCCCTTTCATGCCGCCCAGCGCGACGTTGAAGGTGATGACGCTGCCCACGACCACGATGCCCGCCCAGTACGGCCAGCCCAGGATGCCATTCATCGTCACGCCCGCCGCCTTCATCTGCGGCATGGTGTAAAAGAAGCCGATGAACAACACGAACGTGACCGCGACCTTACGGAACAATGGGCTGTCAAACCGGCCCTCGGCGAAGTCGGGGATGGTGTATGCCCCGAATCGTCGAAGCGGCCCGGCGATAAACAGCAAGAGAAAAAGGTACCCGGCCGCGTAGCCGACCGGGTACCACAGCGCGTCGTAGCCGTTCTTCATGATCAGCCCAGCGACGCCCATGAACGAGGCCGCCGAAAGGTACTCGCCCGAAATCGCCGATGCGTTCCAAAACACGCTCACGCTGCGCCCGGCGACGAAAAAGTCGGACGCCGTTTTCGACTGCCGGGTGGCGTAGATGCCCAGCCAGACCGTGGCGACCACGATGGCGAGGACGAACAAAACGGGGATCAGGGTGATGCTCACGGCCGCCTTACTCCTTCGGTTTCCTCGATAAAGGCAGGCTTCACGTCGCCCGACCCGGCCGGCTCGATGGGCTGCCCGGCCTCCTGACCCAACACCTCGCGCCAGTAACGGCTGTCGGCCTCAATCTTGTCTGAGGCGCGGATAAACCACGCGGACAGCGCCCAGGTGATCGGGAAAAACAGCACGCCTAAAAAGAGCCATGAGGCCGTGAAGCCGCCCGCCACGGGCGCGTTGGCGACGTTCGGCAAGTACAGGTTCACGAGCGGCAGGCCCAGGATGAGCGCAAGAAAAAGAACGGATAGGCCGACCGACAGCCGCGCCTGCCGTCGCATCACGGCGTGGGCGAGACGGGCCTGTTCGTGGTCGGGCAAGGGGGCGGCGGGCTGCGCGGTGCGTGGTTCGGGTGGCATGAAAAACCTCGTCGTTGGTTGGTTCGGGTCGCAGTGAATTTCACCGGCGGCACGGCGGCAACCTTCCCGGCCCGAAGCAGCCGCGCGGTATACTGCGACCGGCCCCGAAACGCGGGCGCAGCGTAAAGGAAAAATGGTCATGCAAAGCAAGCGGTTGATGATCGTCGCGGCGGCGGCTTGGCTTGCCGCTCTATTTTTGTTGGCGACGCCCCAAAGCGCGTCGGCCCAAAGCCTCGGTTTGGGCGCACCCGCACCGGCTCTTACGGTCAAGGAGTTCGTCAAGGGCGTGCCGGTCAAGGCCTTTCAAAAGGGAAATTTGTACGTCGTCGAGTTCTGGGCGACGTGGTGCGGGCCGTGCCGGGTGAGCATCCCTCACCTGACCGAACTGCAAAAGAAGTACAAGGACAAAGTGACGTTCGTGGGCGTCAGCGTGTGGGAGACCGACCCGGCCCAGGTCAAGCCGTTCGTCACGCAGATGGGCGACAAAATGGCCTATCGCGTCGCGATGGACCGTGTCCCGGCCGGGGCGAAGGGCAGTCAGGGCGCGATGGCGAAGTCGTGGATGACGGCGGCCGGCGAGAACGGCATCCCGGCTGCCTTCATCATCGGGCGCGACGGCAAAATCGCCTGGATCGGCCACCCGATGGCGATGGATAAGCCGCTCGCCCAGGTCGTGGCCGGGACGTGGAACGCGCAGGCCGCCGCGAAAGAACGCGCCCAGGCCAAAGCCGGCGAGGCCAAAATCATGGCCTTGCAGCGCAAACTGGCTGAGGCGCGCAAGTCCGGCGACCCGGCCCAAACGCTCGCCGTGCTCGACGCCGCCGTCGCCGACGACCCGGCCCTGGAACGCCAAACCGGGACGCTGAAACTGCGCACGCTCCTGGCTTCTCAGCCGTCCCGACAGGCTGACGCGCTCGCCTACGCGAACCGACTGGCCGACACCGTTTTGAGCGACAACGCGGGCGCGCTGAACGAACTCGCCTGGTCCCTGGTGGACCCGGACCAGCCCAAGCAGGACGCCGTTTTCGCGCCCATCGCGCTCAAGGCCGCGCTGCGGGCGGACGCGCTTTCGGGCGGCAAGTCCCCCCAAATCCTCGACACCCTGGCCGCCGCTCACTTCGCCTCCGGCGACGCGGCCAAAGCCCTCACATTCCAGGAGAAGGCCATACGCCTCGCCACGGGTACTCCGCTCGCCGCCGACAAGAGCCTGACGGCCCGCCGGGACCTGTACCGCAAGGCAGCAACGGCCAACCAGTAAACCCTGCTTGACCCGAACGACCGAACGCCGCGCGCAGACACGATGGTCCGCGCGCGGCGTTTTTCGTCTTGTAATGCGTCAGCGAAGCGTGACGCGAATCGGCGCGGCGACGGACGTGAGGCGGACGGGAACGGAGGTTTTTTTGCCGCCAGCCGAGACCGTCACGGCGTAGTCGCCGAGGAAGCCGCGCACGACGTAGTTGCCCGTCGCGCCGGTCTTGCCGCTCGCGTTGGTCCACCAGTCCTTGAAAACGAGGTCTTTGTACGCTTGGCCGTTCGGCTTGATGGTCCAGTCGCGGCGAAACAGGGCGGCGGCGGGGAGCCAGTGGCGGCCTTCCCAGAAGCCCCACATGATGATCGAGTTCACGGCCGGGTGCGAGAACGCGGCGGTGAAGAAGTCGCGCAAATAATCGGCCTGAAGCTGCTCATCGTCGGTGTTCACGTCGAACTCGGTGATGGCGATGGGCAAACCAAATTTTCCGAAGCGGTCCAGGCCGGACACGACGCGCGCGGGCGGGATGAGGCTGCCCCCAAAGTGCCCCTGAAAGCCGATTCCGCCAATCGGAGCGCCGCCGTCTTTTAAAAAGCGGATGTTCTGCTCGAAAGCGTTCAGGTGCGCGTTGCCGACCGCCGCGCCGTCGAGGGGCGGGTAGTCGTTGAGGAACAGCGTTGGCTTGGGGTCGGCGGCGCGGGCGAGGCGAAACCATTCCTTCAGCGAATCGCGGCCCAAAACGTCGGTCACGTCATGGTTGTCGAACGGCTCGTTGATCACGTCCCACTCGACGAGTTGGCCGCGCATCGCCGTGGCTTCGTTCGTGATGTGGTCGCGGACACGTTGGGCGAGCGCGGCTTTGTCGCCGGCCAGGCTTTGCAGGTCGCGCGGCGAGTTGCGCCAGGAGGGCCAGATCAGGTTGTGGCCGCGCACTTCGATGTTTTTTGCGCGCAGCCAGGCGACGCCGCGCCGGGCGCGGTCGGGGTTCGCTTCCCACTGCGGCCACTTCAGGTCGTTTTCCATCACGACCCGGTTGAAAAGTGCGGGAACCATCGCCTGATAGCGGCGGGCGTCGGGCGTGTCGGCGAGCAGCGCCTCGGCGGCGACCGCCGAGCCGAACGGGAATGCGTGCCGCTTCATCCGCACGGACACGACGGCGTTTTTAACCGGCTTTCCTTTGTTGTCCACCACCCGGATGGTCAGGTCGGCCATGCGGATTTGACGAATGCGCGCGCGGGCCGCTTTGCGCCACGCGGCGTTCGGCTCGCGGCCCGCATAGGTCACGGGCGTGCGCGGCAAATCCTTGAGGGCGACGCGGTTTTCGTAGTTCAGCAAACGGAAGCCACCCAACTCGAAAACCTGCGCGGGCGCGTAGCCCAGGCGGAAACTCAGGTGGGCCTGCCCCGTTGCTAAATCCTCGACGGCCGTGAACGGGATGCTGATCTTGCGCCACTCGCCGCGCGGGATAGCAATGTTTTTTTCGGCCGACTTGGTGTACGGCTCGCTTGCGCGCTCGAACACGAACTCGGTTTGCGTTTCGCCGGTTTCGGGCTGGCCGCCCTCGATTCCCCGGACGTAAAACGTGGCGAGCAGCACGTCGCCTTTTTTAACGCTCCCGGTCGGCGTCGCCTGAATTTGTGCGGCGTAAATGTTGGGGAACGTCGTGCCCGCTTTGGTGCGCAGGCGCAGTGCGTCCCCAAACGGCTGACCGGCCACGGGCACGCGCGCCATCTCGACGGCGCCGCTCTGCTGTCCGGCGACGGCGAAGGCGGAAAGGGCGTCGTTCGGGAGCAGCGACGCGCCGCCGGGCGGCAGCGGCGTTTCGGGCGCGTTCGCCGAGGCGACAGCGGCGGCGGCGCGGGCGGCCGAGGAGGCCGACTTGGGCGTTTGCGCGCCGCAGGCGGGTCCGAACAGCGCGAACAACGCGAGCAGAACGGCTGCGACGGCAGCAAGCGGGGCCGGTCGGTCGGATCGGAAAACGAAAATCATTCGAGGTCCTTTTCTCGGTTTGCGCGGCGGCCGCGTGCTCTTCTCGACGCGCCTTCGTGATAACCTGACAAGAGTCTTCCAAGCCGGAACAAGACAAGAAAGGTAGCCCTCACCCGCCGGGCAGGGGCACGCTGACCGCCCTATGAACATTGCCCTTGAGGGTTTGGCCTGCTTTTTCGTTTTCGTTTATTGCAGCTTCTTTGAATGGTTCATTCACCGGCACATCATGCACGTCAAGCGGTTTCCGCTGCATGACGCTTTCCGGGGCCATACCCTGGTTCACCACCAGATTTACCACGGAGCAAGCTTCGAGCGGCGAACGCCGGGCCGCGCTCCAAGCGTCGTGCTGCGCTGGTACGCCTTTCCCGGAATGCTCCTGTTCCACGTTCCTCTTTTCGGCGCATTCCAATGGCTCACCGGATGGCCTGTTTTTTGGGGCGCTATCCTGGGGTGCATTTTGTACTTCGCGGGCTATGAGTACACGCATTACCTCATGCACGTGCCCCGAGGACACTTCGTGGAGCGGTTCCGCTGGTTCCTGTTTTTGCGCAACCACCACCGCCTGCACCACAAGTACATGCTGCGCAACCTGAACGTCTTCGTCCCGCTCGCCGACATCTGCTTCGGGACTTTGGTCACCGCCGAGGGGTGGCGCTCCAAGCCGGCCAAGCGCCGACGGTTTCTTGCCCAAAGGCGCGTGGGCGGCAAGGCGTCATAAAGCCGCCGGTTTCTGGAGGACGCAGCGCCGGTAGTCCACCTCGCCGGTGCGCAGCGCCTCATAAACCCGCGTGCCGCGCACGCCCGCGAAATCCTGAAACCAGCCCAGCAGATATTTGGGGACCTGGCGGCGGATCGTTTCGCGTTTGCGGTCGCTCACGGCGTCCAAAGCAAGAAGCACGTTCGGCGTGATGATCGCCTCCTCGCGCATCTCCAAACCCGCCTCCCGGAACTGCGCGAGGGTTGCCTCCCACTGGCCCCGTGGACGCATGTCGGCCCACACGAAGTAGCCGTTCGGTCGCAAAACGCGGCGAACTTCGCCCAGGAACCGCTCCATCGAGCCGTAGCAGTGGGACGACTCGACGTTGACGACCACGTCAAAGGCGTCGGCGTCGCACGGAAGCGCCTCGGCGTCGCCTTGCTGAAAGTCGAGGCGCGGAGCAATAGCGGCGTACCGTTTTTTGCTCAGCGCGACGGCGTTGGGGGAATAATCAACGCCCAGGATTCGCTCGGGCCGCAAGTAGCGGGCGACGTACGAGCAGCCGCCTCCGCGCCCCGAACCGACCTCCAAAACCGTTCGGCCTTGTACTTCCACGGCGGCCACGACCGCGTGGTACAGCTGAATGGAGCAGCGATCCGGTTCGTCGTCCGCTTCCAAAAACAGGCTTTTTCCCGGCGCGTTCGCGCCGTCGGCATAGCCGTAGTTCATGAAGGTCCAGTCCGTTTGCTGGTAGCCGCGCGCGAGGAATTGGTACCATTTGCGCCAAAGCGTGCGCTTCAGGGCCGGCGATGCGGCGACGGCGGAACCGAGGATTCGCGTCAGCATTGAGTTTGTTACCTTCCGGTTCAGCCTACCCCCTTCTTCGGCTTAGATTCTTCCTTACGCAACGATCAGCGACACGGATTTGTCGGCGACGCGGACGCGGACGACGGCCCCGCTGTTGAAGGGCAAAAAATCCTCCTCGACGCCGTCGCTGAACACGACGCCGTTTTGGGGCATCTGCGAAACGATTTCGAGCGCCTGGCCGCGCGCGATCTCGCCGTGAACGAGGGTCGCGCCGGTCGTTTTGCTCGCCCACGGCTCGCGCACGCTGAAGCGCAGAAACGGCGCGTCCCAGGCGAAGCGAGCGGCGTCGGGCAGTCCGGCCGCGCCCGGCTCGCCGCCGCGCGCCGCGACGACCCCGGCCGCGCCCGCGACGACCGAGCGCAGCCAGCCCGTTGAGCCGGCCCCGGTCGAAACGATGATTCCGCTCGACGATTGGTCCTCGCCCGCGTCCCCCACCCGCACGCGGTACCGGGCCGAAACGTGCGTGGCCCGCCCGACGAACAAATCATTGACGGCGTGGAGCGTTTGGCCGTCCGACAGGTCGGCGCGGGCCATCGTGATGGTGCGGCAGCCGTACTCGCCGCGCAGCACGCGGCCGAGCCGGGCGGGGGCCTCCCCGATGGCGAACGGCACGAGCACGCCTTCGATGCGCTCCGGGTCGGGATTAAAGGCGAGCAGGGGCAAACCGTCGGGCACGTACTTGGCCGCATTCACGACCAGCCCGTCCGGGCCGAGCGTGACCACCAGGTCGCGCGCGCCAAACGTGAACGTCGGCAAAAACGAGCGGTCCACCCATTGCACGCGCGGCGCGGTCTGCTTACCGCCGCCGCCGTCTTGCGGCAAAGCGGCTCGCAGCCGGTCGCGCGCGCGAGCGTACGCTTGATCGTCGCGCTCGACGGCCGCGAATTCCGGTCCGGTTCCGGCCGCGCTTCGGGCGGCTTCCTGTTCCAGATAAAAACGCGCCTGCGCCCGCGTGCCGAACCGCTCGGTGAGTTCCTCGGCGGCCGTGCGGCGCGTGATGACGATGATCTTGTCAAAGGCAGCAGCGGCCATGTTTGGCCTCCGTTACGCTTCTTCGCGGGCGGCAGACGCCGCCGCGCTCGCCGGGCCGTTGAACAGAGCGGCCAGGATTTCGGACGTGATGGTCAGGTTGCCGATTTTGGCGGCGTTCTGGCCCAGTTCACGCAAACCGAGCGCGAGCACGGCGCGCGGTTCGAGCGTTTGGTAGGCGGCGAGTTCCAGCGTTTGCGCACGGGCGCGGTAGCCGGCCTCGCGTTCCAGAGCGCGGCCCCGGAAGTCGGCTTCCTGCTCGGCGTTCGCGCCTTGAAGCCCGATGAACTGCTGCCGTTGTTCTTCGAGCGCGATGTCGGTAGCAAGTTCGCTTTCCTTGATCTTGCGCTCCTCGGCAACGGCCGCCCCCCGGCGGGCGTAGATGGCCTCGTCGGCGTTGCGGAGCAGGGTTTCGCGGTACGAGGCTTCCAGCGCCTTGCCGACTTCGGGCGTCGGTTTGGCGGACTGAACGTACACGGCGAGCATCTCGACGCCGAGCGGGCCGAGCAGGTTTTGCGTTTCGATGCGCGTTCGGACGCCGGCCGCGATGGCCTCGGTTTCGCGCAGCGTTTGTTCCAGCGACCGGGCCAGAACCTCGCGCCGGGTTTCCATCTGAACCACGCTGGTGATGCGCTGGGGCAGTTTGTCCGCGTCCCCGCTCAGGTAAGTGCGGCGACGCGGCTCGATGGTGAAGTTGAGCAAATCGGCCGCCCGGCGCGGTTCGGTGATGCGGTAGGTGAACTGGCCCTGGATCGTGACGGACTGAAAGTTGCCGGTCGTTTCGTGGAAAACGAAGCCAACGTCGTTGCTGCTGGTCGGCACGACCGCGATGGACGTGCTGGGCCGCAGATAAACGAACGCCAGCCCCTGCCCCTCCCGCACGACGCGCCCGTTCACGTAGCGAATGACGTATTCGGTCGGCTGCCCCTTGAAAAATCCCCACAAGCCCAACATGGCCGTTACCCTCCTCGTCCGTGACTTCGTGTATAACAAACACAATATACCAGAACGGGAATCTTGTTGTCAACACGACACGAAGCAAAAAGGGTCGGGGCAGGTGGTGTGCGGGTTCAGGCGGCGACGAGGACCTCGAAGCGGTCAATGTCGCGCTTGATGACCGAAAGGCTCGCGCGCCAGAAGTCCGGGGCGCGCAGGTTGATGCCGAACCGGTCGGCGAGCGTAGCGGCGTCGGCGGTTCCCGTGTCGGCGAGCAGGGCGTCGTAGCGGGCGCGGAACGGTTCCGGCTCGTGCTGGTATTGCGCGTACAAACCGAGGCCGAACAGCAGGCCGAACATGTAGGGGAAATTGTAAAAGGTCGCGCCGTAGTAGTGGCCCTTGACGGCCCACATGTACGGGTGCAGCACGTTTTCGTCGAGGCCGTCGCCGTAAGTTTCGCGCTGTGTTTCAACCATTAGAGCGCAGAGTTCGTCCGCGCTCAGTTCGCGCTCGCGGCGTTTTTCCAGCACGCGCTGCTCGAACAGAAAGCGGCTCGAAATGTCTACCACGATCTGCGTGGACGATTCTAGCGCGGCCTCGATAATGGACAATTCCTGGGCTTCGTCGGCGGTTTTCAAAGCGGCCTGCCGAACGATGGTTTCGCAAAAGATGCTTGCGGTTTCGGCGAGCGTCATCGGCGTTTGGCGCTGAAGCGGGGTGCGTTCCCGGAGTTGCAAATTATGGTACGCGTGGCCGAGTTCGTGGGCCAGCGTGTTGACGCCGCCGAAGGCGGGCTTGTAGTTCATCAGGATGCGCGACTCGCCCGGCCGGATGCCCATGCAGAACGCCCCGTCGCGCTTGCCCGGACGCGGCCCGGCGTCAATCCATTTTTCCTCGTACGTGCGACGGGCGAAGTCGGCCATGCCGGGCGCGTAATTTTCAAACTGATCGGCGACGAACGCGGTCGCGCGCGGCCAGGACCAGGTCTCGTTTGACGTATCGGCCTCGCCGACGGGTGCGAACAGGTCGTACCAGGGCAGGCCGCTACCCTTTCGACCGCCGAGCGCGACCGCTTTGGCGCGCAGGTAGCGGCGAAAATCGGGGAACGATTCGCGGGCCGCGCCCAGCATGGCATCCAGGATTTCGCGGTCAATCGCGCTGTTCCAGGTGGCCTGGTCGAGCGGCGTGTCCCAGCCACGGCGGGCTGCGAGCGTGTTGGTTTCGCCCTTGACGCCGTTCAGCGCGGCGGCGAGCGGCAGCGCGTTTTGTTCCCAGGCGCGCAGTTCGGCCTCATAAGCGCGCTTGCGAACGGCCGGGTCCGCGTCAAAGGCGAGGGCGCGCAGCGCGCTCATCGGGATCGGGGCCGGGGCGTCGCCCGCGTCGGCGGCGAACGCGACGGTCATTTGCGAGGAAAAGTTGCCGTGGAGCCGGGTCCACGCGCCGCCGCCCGTCACGCGCATCTCGGCGGCGAGGGCCTCTTCGGGCGCGCTCATCAGGTGGCCGGCGTCGCGCGCCATGCGGCGCAGCGCGTATTCGTGGGCGCGGGCGACCGTCGAGCGGGCGACGAGGTCATCGAGCGGCAGCTCGCCGACGTAGGCAACAAACCGCGTGCCGAGTTGGGCGAGCCGAACACTATGTTTTTGGAGCAGCGACTGCTGGGCCTGGGCGAGCGCGTCGCGCGAATCGGTGGTGACGAAACTGCTGACGTAGGCTCCGACCGAGCGCAGGGTTTCAAGCGCGGCGTTGTAGCGGTTCGTGACCTCCTCGAACGCGGCGACGGCGTTTTCATTGAACGGGCCTTGGTTCGCTTTCCCGATGCCGTGCTCGTCGAACAGCCGCTCCAGGTCCGCGATGCTTTCAACAAGATCGTCGAAGCCGCGCGCGAATTCGGCCGAGTCCAGAGACGGAAAAAGGACGCCCAGGTCCCAGCGCGGAAGCGAATCGGGGAAAGATGGAGTCATGCCTGCGGCGCTCTTTCTGGTGCCCCGCGCCTTTCAAAAGGGCGGGGCGGAAGATGCAGGCATTGTACCCAGCGCGCGTGTTACATCAAGGCGGTCAGGGCCGAGCCGGCACGCAGTTCGGCGGCGCAGGCGGCCGACAAGCGGTACAGCGCGTCGGCCTTGAGGTCCAGTAGAACGACGGCGTCGCGGTTCAAGGGAGGGCGATGCGGGGCGGAGACGGCGGACTCCGTTCCGGCTTCCGTTGTGGCGGCGGCCGGGCCGCCGAACGCGTTGGCAAAATCGCTGGCAAGAGCGATAACGGCGCACGTTTTCGGGTCGTTCGTGGCCGAATCCAGTTCGTGATGGCAGCCGATGGCTTCGACCAGAACGGGCGGCAAGTTCCAGCGCGTGGCGAGCAGCGCGCCGGCCTCGGCGTGGGTGAAGCCGAAAAACTCGCTTTCAACCGCGCAAAACGGCAGGCCGCGCTCGCACGCGGCCTGCATGGCCTGACGAAACGGTTCCGGCATTTGCTGCTGCATCAGGGTTTTGCCGATGTCGTGGAGCAACGCGGCCGTAAAGACTTCGTCCGAAATGCCCGCGTTCGGCACAGCCGAGGCGATGAGTTTGCCGCACAAACCGGCGTTCAGGGCGTGCTTCCACAGATCGCGGCGCAGCAAGGAATCGCCATCGGACTTTCCCAAAAACAGGTTAAACGCGGTGATCGCCGTCGCCAAGTTGCGCACGGACTTGAAGCCCAGAAAAACGATGGCCTCGCGCAGCGTCGAGATGCGGCGCGGCAAGCCATAGTAACTGCTGTTAGCGAGCGTGAGCAGACGGGCGGTCAGGGCCGGGTCGCTCGCAATGACACGCTCGATCTCGGTCGCGCTGATGTCGTTGGCGCGGCCGGTCAGCGCGATGACTTGAAGGACGACCTGGGGCAGCGCGGCAAGGCTGCCGGCGCGCGCGACTAGGTCGCGCGCGGTTCGCGGCGTTTGACGGGCTTCAGCAATGGCGCGCGAGCGCGCGGCGGCCTCGGCGGACAAACGCGCCCGCCGCTCGGCGAGCGTTTCGCCGCCGCCGTCATGGGCGGAAAAAGCCGCCTCGTTCGGCACGCCAGCGTCGGGTGCGAGGGTCGTGATGCTCATGGTGGGTTTGGGCCGGTCTGATCTTGCGCGCTGGGGGAAGGCCCGACCGGCGCGCGCGTGCCGCCGGTTTTACAGGGCGTGGCCGGTCTTGTCGCAGACGGGCGCGGTGCCGACCGCCCCGATGGTGTAGGCGCCCCCAGACGGGCAGTCCGGCTTCACCTTGACGTAGGCGGTCGTGCCGAACAGGTCGGCGTCAATGGGCGTGTCGGCGCTGCCTTTTTTGTTTTCCATCGCCCACTGCTCTTCGGCGGCCTGAATCTGCTTCAGGTTGCCGATGCAGGCTTTGGTGCGGCTGGATTCACGAGCCTTGACGAAGTTGGGCACGGCGATGGCGAGCAAAATACCGATGATGAGCACAACGATCATGATTTCGATCAGCGTGAAGCCGCGGCGAGCGGCGCTTTTCAAACGGAAAGGAACCATGCAAATTTCCTTTCTCCGCGAACAGCTCGCAACAGGGCGGCGCGGGCGGAGCGAAAAACGAAACAGGCCCGGCCGGTTGAACGAGCGCGGGCCTGTTGGTACGTGTGATCCTACGGCAAAACGTGGCCGGTCTTGTCGCAAACGGGCGCGGTGCCGACCGCCCCGATGGTGTAGGCGCCGCCGGAGGGGCAAAGCGGCTTGGACTTGATGTAAGCGGTCGTGCCGAACAGGTCGGCGTCAATGGGCGTGTCGGCGCTGCCCTTTTTGTTCTCCATCGCCCACTGCTCTTCGGCGGCCTGAATCTGCTTCAGGTTGCCGATGCAAGCCTTGGTGCGGCTGGATTCACGAGCCTTGACGAAGTTGGGCACGGCGATGGCGAGCAAAATACCGATGATGAGCACGACGATCATGATCTCGATCAGCGTGAAGCCGCGGCGAGCGGCGCGAGCGGCCTTTTTGAAAGACGGGGACAACATTTGAGAACTTTCTCCTTACAAACAGAGTGGATTGCACGTTCACTAACGTTCTGCCACAGCCGCGCGCCGGGCTTACAACACTTTTTTTCGCGCAGCCCAATTTTTTTATCAGGGACGCGACGGGCAGGTTTCAACGGATCAAACGCGCCGCCTTGAACGCTTCTTTTGGCCCGTGCTACACTTGCCCCATGAGCCTCGGCAACGCAGCGGCGGCGCGCGAAGAAGACGCCTCCACTCCCTTGCGCGCTTTTGAGGACGTGACGCCCGCCGCCCTGGCCCCGCTCGGCTTTTCGGACTCGGCCCGCGCGGCCCGCATTTTGCGCGCGCTTGCCGGCGACGGCGTGCCCGACACGCTGTACGAGCGGCTGCTGCCCCATCTCGTTCGCGCGCTCGCCGCCTGCGCCGATCCGGACCGGGCCGTGAACAATTTGGAACGATGGGCCGCGCGCGTCGGCGGCCGGGCGACCCAGTTCGCCTATCTTGCCGATCACCCGCCCGCGCTGGCCGCCCTTGTCACCGTTTTCGCCGCGTCACAATACTTCGCCAACGTTCTGATCGCCCAACCCGAATGGGCCGAGGCGGTTTCGGGCGAAACGGCCGCCCGGCCGCGCGCGTTCGCTGATCTGCTTGGCGAGGCGGCCCGCCAAACCGCCGTTTTTCCCGGACCGGGCGGCAAGCGGGCCGCGCTGCGCCAGTTCAAGGCGCTTCAAATGCTGCGAATCGGGGCGCGCGACCTGACCGGCGCGGATAACACGGCCGTTATTACGCGCGAAATTTCCGACCTCGCCGACGCGGTCGTGCAAACCGCCTACGAATTCTGCGCCCGCGAGGAAGCCGAAAAGCAGAAACTGCCGCCTGATTGCGCGCTTCCGCCGTTCGCCGTGATTGCGATGGGCAAATTGGGCGGGCAGGAACTCAACTACGCGTCCGACATTGACCTGATCTTCGTGACCGGTGACGACGCTTCAGCCGTTTACACGCGCGGGCTTGCCGAGCGCGTCGTTTCCGCGCTGTCGCAGGCCACGGCCGACGGGTTCGTGTTCCGGGTGGACATGCGGCTGCGGCCCGAAGGCCGGTTCGGGCCGCTCGCGCGTTCGCTCGGCTCGTGCCGCGCGTATTACGAATCGTGGGGCGAGCCGTGGGAGCGTCAGGCGCTGCTCAAAGCGCGCCCCGTGGCCGGCGATGCCGCGCTGGGCGATGCCTTCGTTCGGCTGGTCCAACCGTTCGTGTGGGGCGGCCGGGACGCGTTGGGCGGCACGCCCGGCCTGCTCGCCGGCTTGCGCGAAAACAAGGAGCGCATGGAAGCCAGGGTGCGCCTCGCGGGAACGTGGCGCACGTCGGTCAAGGAGGGCTACGGCGGCATCCGCGACGTGGAATGGGCGGTTCAAATGCTCCAACTGGCGCTTGGCCCCGCCCACCCCGCCCTGCGCTTGCTGCGAAGCACCGACGCCGTTTTGCGCGCGCTCGTTCGTTTGGGCGTGCTTTCCGAAACGGACCGCGCGACTCTTGCCGACGCCTACTGGTTTCTGCGCGCGGTCGAGCACCGGCTGCAAATCCGCGACGAACTGCCGATCCGCGATTTGCCCAACGATGATGCCGAGCGTACCCGCCTCGCCCGCCGCGTGGGATTTGCCGGCCTTGCCGCCTTTGACGCGCGCTACCGGCAGGTGACTGAAACCGTGCGCACCCAAACCACGCGCCTGATGAACGATCTTGTTCCCGCCGCCGACCGAACACGAAACGGGCACACGGGCAACGACGATGATCTGACCACGTTGCTGCCGCTGCTCGCCGCGAGCAGCAGCGCGCCGGACGACAAGACACAAACGGCGGCTGTGCGCGCGCGCGTGGTTTCGCGTTTGGGCGCGCGCGGCTTCGCGGACCCGGTTCGCGCGCTGGATTTGCTGCTCATCTCGTCGGCCGGAACCGCGCAGGGCGCGTCCACGCCCGGCGCGCGCGCGCGTTTCCTTGCTCTTGCCGACCCGCTCGCGTGTGCTTGCACCCGCACCGCCGACCCGGACGCGGCTTTGCTGGGCATCGAAACGCTCGCGCAGGCCGTGCCGAGCCGCGAGGCGTTTTTCGCGTCCCTTGCCGCCGAGAACGACGAAACCCCCATCGGCCTGCTGGCAAGTGAGCCGTCGCCGATGCTGTCGCGGCTGTGCCTGCTCGCGGCCGGCGCTCCCCCGCTGACGCAAGTTCTGGCCCAGCACCTGGAACTGCTGGACCTGCTTTTCGACCCCGACGAGATTGAGCAGCCCGCGAGCGCAAACGAACTGACCGAGCGAATGCACGAACGGCTGCGCGCGGCGAGGGACGAAAACAGCCGCGTGCGCGTACTGGGCGCGTTTTGGCGGCGCGAACGGCTGCGCGTCGCCGCTCGAACGTTGTGGGGCGAGGCCCCCGACGCCGCCATAGTCGGCGACGAACTGAGCGACGTTGCCCACGCGATGCTGGACGGCCTGCTTCAAGCCGCCGCCGCCGCGCACGCCGACGCCGTTTTGCCCCGCTTCGCCGTGATCGGTCTGGGCAAGTTCGGCGGCCGTGAACTGAACTTCCCGTCCGACGGCGACCTGTTGTACGTTCACGAGCGTTCCCAGGACGGCGACGCGACCGCTGCCGTCGCCGACACCCTGCGCGTTCTGGTGGGCCGTTTGCGGCGCGAGCAAAACGTGGACATGGAATTCGACCCGCGCCTTCGCCCCAGCGGACGCTTCGGAGCGTTGTCGCGCACGCCCGCGTCGTACGCGGCCTACTACGAACGCGAAGCGGCCACCTGGGAAAAGCAGGCGCTGCTCAAGGCCCGGCCCGTGGCCGGCAATCCCGAACTCGCCGCCCGCTGGATGACCGAGGCGCGCGATCCGGCCGTTTACGCGCATCCCGCAACCGATGAACAGATAAACGAAATCCGGGCGATGAAGCGGCGCATCGAGACCGAACGGCTGCGCCCGGCCGAGCGCCACACCGATCTGAAACTCGGCCTGGGAGCGATGAGCGACATCGAGTGGGTCGCCCAGCTGCTTCAATGGCGGCATGGCGCAAACCATCCGCCCGTTCGCGCGCCGGGCACGCGGGCCGCCCTTCACGCTTTGCATCACGCCGGATTGCTCGGCCGCGGCGATCTTTTAGTTCTCACCGAAACCTACGACTTTTTGCAGCGGCTTCGCAACGCGGTTTATCTGCGCACCGGCCTGCCCGGCGACACGCTGCCGCCCGCCCCGCTCCCCGGCCATCCGGCGAACGAGGAGGCCGAGCGGCGTTTGCGCGCCCTGGCCCGCCTCGTTTTGCCGCCCGAAACCGGCGCGGGCGACGAGGCAACCCGCCTCCGAAACGAACACGCCCAACGCACGCAGGCGGTTCGCGCCGTGTTTCGCCGCTTGTTTCTGAACGAGAAAGGCTGAGGAACGTGCTGTGCTGCCTGTTTTTCTGATAATCGGGGGAGCGTTCCTGCTGGGCGCGGTTCCGTTCGGGTACCTGGCCGGACGGATGCGGGGCATTGATCTGCGCGCGCACGGGTCCGGCAACATCGGCGCGACCAACACGCTGCGCGTGCTGGGCACCCGCATGGGCATCGTGGTGCTCCTGCTCGACGTTGGCAAGGGTTTGCTGCCCCTGCTCGCGGCCCGGCGGCTGGACGGCGCGGCAGCGGGCGGCGCGAACGACTGGGTGGTCGTCGGGGCCGGGCTGGCGGCGATTTTGGGCCATACGTTTTCTCCCTTTTTGGGATTCAAGGGCGGCAAGGGCGTGGCGACCTCGCTGGGCGTTTTGATCGGGCTGTCGCCCCTCGTCGCCGGGCTGGTCGTGAGCGTGTTCCTGCTCGTCGTTGCGGCCACCCGGTACGTTTCGCTCGGCTCGATTTTGGCCGCGATCACGCAGGCGGTTTTGTTCTGGCTCCCGCTTTTCGACGGTCACGCGGCCCCGCTCCCGTTCCGGCTGTTCGGTCTACTCGCCGCCGTGTTCGTGGTCCTGAAGCACCAAAGCAACGTCGAACGGCTGCGCAAAGGAACCGAGGCTCGTTTTGGCGAAAAGAAGATGGGCGACGCGCCACCGCCTAAAAGTGATGCCGGGTAGTTCCTATTTTTTTCAACAAACGCCGGGCGGGGTTGTTTTGCACCCCCCGGTTCGAGGTACAAAAACACGTAACGATAATATGTAACAATGGCTGCTTCGCGTTGGACGGCAGCCGTTTTCACCCGCGCGGGCGTGCATTGCCGCCTTTGCGCGCCGCCGACGATCTCAACCGACCGGGAACGCACACCGCGCGCTTCCCACTTTCACATTCTCAAAGGACTGAGGAGAAACCGTATGAAGACGCTTCGCTTTATCACCGCCGCCGCCGCTTTTGGCCTGCTGGCCGCCGCCGCGCCGTCGTTCGCCCAGAACGATCAGAACAACGCGAACATGATGGGCGGCCAAAACACGACGGGCGGCATGATGAACGGCTCCAACATGCAAAAAGGCATGATGGGCATGAACGGCATGAACGCCATGGACGCATACCGGATGCACTGGGTGTACTACAACCTGGACGCGGCCAGCATGAAGCGGTACATGGGGCTCGGCTACGACGAGAAGACGATCAAGGGCGCGGCCAACATCGCGCTGCGCTCCGGCCTGGACATGGACTACGTTTTGAGCCGCGTGACCATCACCGGCCTGCCCCTCACGCAAGTCGCCGTGATGCTGGGCGTGCCCGCCAACACCGTGGACGCTGACATCGCCGGCATGGGCGGCATGATGATGGGCGGCGGCATGGGAAACATGAACGGCTCCATGAACGGCAGCAGCGGCGGCGGCATGATGGGCGGCACCAGCCGCTAAACGCCTTCCGCAAGGCAAAAAAAGCCCCCGGCGCGTTCGCGCCGGGGGCTTTTTTTATCGCTGCCGATGCTCAGTCAATCAGGCTGCTGCCGGAAACGGTTCGCACCAGGTTCAGCAACTTAATGGCCCGGTCGGCGATGCCCCGGCGCAGCGCCTGGACCTCGCCCGGCGTTAACTGAATGAGCGGCTTATCGCCGCCCACGCTTTTGACGAGAAATGCTTCGGCCTCGGAAACGTCCGCCTTGCCGGTCACGACGCCGCGGGCCGTTTGGGCGTCCTTGAGCTGGCGAATGAAGTCCTTGAGCGTGGTGACGTAGCGCATGTCGTCCACGCCCTCGCGCGCGGCTTCCCATTGCAGCGTGCTGAGCAGGCCGTTTTGGACGGGATAGGTCACCATTTGCGGCCGGAGGGTTTCGCCGGGCGTGGTCGCTTCGTTGAACGGGTCCACGCCGGGTGGGGCGTATCGGTACGGGCCGGCGAACGCGCCGTAAAAGGGCGCGCTGGCAAAGCCGGTCCGGTACAGCAAAAAGCCGGCGTACAGCCGGTTCAGCGGCGCATTTTCCTGGGCGAGGTTCCAGCTCCACCAGTCGCGCTTGGTGTTGGTGCGCTTGCCCGTGGCAAGCAGCGTTTGCGGATAATCCGCCCCGACGCTGAACACGGAAACGTCCACGAGCGACCCCAGCGCTGACGTTCCCAGGTCGGCCCCCACGACCGGCCCAACGAGCGTCGCGCGGCTGCCCGACCGGCCCGCGCCGAGAATCTCGGCGGCCTGGTTCGGATCGGTGAGCGGCGTTCCCAGATACACCTGAAGGTTCGGCAGGCCGGCCTGAGCGCGGGCCGACTCAACGCGCGATGCATCCTCCGCGCCGTTCATGACCACGACCGGGCCGCTGGGGTTGAGACCGGATTCCTTGTACAAGCGCAGCGCGGTCCCCAGATCGCTTGGCGCATCGTACAGCGAGACCCAGCGAAAGCCGTGATCGCGGATGTCGGCTAGCTCGCGCGCGAACTCTTCCTGGCTCACGCGCGGCGAGTCGGCCGGCAGGGCGGCCGTTCGCTCCCCGTTCGCTCCGCCCACCCGGCTGCGCAAATCCACGCCGTACTGCAAAAAGGCCGAGCGCAGGCGCAGCGGCAGCACCTCGACGGCGAGCGGGATCGCGGTTGGCTTAACGCCTGGCGCGGAAAACAGCAGCCGGCCCCGGTACAAGCCCGCCCTCTGTCCCCTCGGCACGCGAACCGTCACCCAGAACTGCTTGGAAGTCCCCTCGGCGATGTCGGTCGCGGCGTCGCCGGTCAGCCGGAGGGAGGGCTGAGGGCCTTGGAGAGAAACGCGGTCGTCCTTGACCAGCAGTTCGCCCAGCATAATCGGCGTTTTGCGCTCCGGCTCGGCGAACGGGCCAAGCCCGGCCTGTTCCCACACCTTGACGACATGAACGTTAACGGCCGTGCGCGAAAAATTGCCGCGACCGCCCTCCGCGGCAAAATCCGTCGCCACGGTTACGGTCACGTTTTTGATGTCGTGGCCGGCGAACACGGCGAAGGAGGCCGGCTCCACCTCGTCCGCGCAGGCAAAAATGCGAATTTGCGGCGGCGTGCCCGGCACGGTTCCGACCTCCGCCGGGGCGGGCACGCTTCCGGGCGTGATCGGCTCGAACGGCGGCCGGGAATACACCACGTACGGGTAGGTCGCGGCGGCCGGAGCACGCTTGAGTCGGGCGAGCAGGCCGGGCGCGTACAGCGAACGTTCGCGGGTGGCGCGCGACACGACGGCTACCTGAAGCGAGCCGGTCCCGCTTCGGACAAAACCGGCCACGCGGTTCAAACTGACGGTCGTCGCCTGCACCTGCGCGTACGTTCCGACCGCGCGGGCGGCAAGCAGCGCACCGCCGCTGTCAAAGTCGTCAATCGGGGACAGCGGCGCGTCGCCACGCGACCAGGCGAGATCGTCCACGAAGATTTTGGCGGCCGTTCCCGTGAGGGCGAACTCGATGGTGTCGGCCGAACGGAGCGGAAAGGCCGCGTCCGCGCTCGCGCCGGGCGCTTGTTCGGCCCGGAAAACCAGGTCGGCGAGCGGCACGGTGACGGTTTTCCAGCCCTTGAAGTCCAGGGCGAGGGCCGGCCCTTGATAATAGTTGGCCGACCCGGCGACGACAGGGCCGTTTTTGCCCAGCGCGAGGAGCCGGAGCGCGAGCGTCGCCCCGGTTCCGTCGCCGTAAACGCTGAAACGAATCGCGTCCGCGCCGGCCGGAACGCCCTTGAGCGCGCGAATGACGCGGGCGCGCACGGGCAGGTCGGCGCGAACCGGCGCGGCGGCAAAAAGAAGCGGCGTGGCGGCAGCGGCGGCGGCAAAAAAGCGTCGCGGGAAACGACGAAGTTGCACGAAAAAGGTACCTCCGGCGAAAAAATAGCGGACTGCCAGACGC
>JAABUN010001369.1_pt1 | contig 54386 bp, 42 predicted proteins | sample 5559311 | NCBI WGS metagenome assembly JAABUN01 (sample SAMN10711877, study PRJNA513370) | rock metagenome | isolation source: Antarctica rocks | place: Antarctica: Victoria Land, Siegfried Peak sud
TCACAACGTCAGAGTAGCGAGCTTTTCAGGAAAGTAACCGAGCTTAGGGAGCTGCTACCGACACAGCCCGAACTCTCCGAAGATAACAAGCTGAGCATGTCGGTTAGAGGGGGCGGTCGCGTCTTGTCCCTACCTGGCAGTGAAGCGACCATCCGGGGCTTCAGCGGTGCAACCCTGATAGTTGAGGATGAAGCCTCGAGGGTAGACGACGCGCTGTACTTCTCAATTCGTCCGATGCTGGCAGTCAAACAAGGGCGGCTGATATTGATGTCAACACCGTTTGGTAAACGCGGGCACTTCTGGAGTGAGTGGGATACCGGCTCGACCTGGCAAAAAGTAGAAGTCCCGGCGACGGCTGTACCGCGTATCTCTGAGAGTTTTTTGGAAGAGGAAAAGGCGAGTATGGGCTCGTGGTGGTTTGAACAGGAATATCTGTGTCAGTTCAAAGAAAGTACCGATTCAGTATTCAGCTATGACGACGTGATGCGGGCGCTCTCGGATGACGTGCCCGTACTTTTTGGAGGCAAACTGTGAGCGATTTTATTTTAGGCGTCGATCTGGCGCAGTCTCAGGATTACACCGCGCTCACCATTCTCGAGCGTACCGAGTTGGAGATAGGACAGGGGGCTGAACTTAAACGGCGAACCGACTATCAAGCGCAGTACCTCGAGCGCTTAGCTATCGGGACGCCTTACCCGGTACAGGTTGCGCAGATTAGAGCACTTCATGACCGGCTAAAACAGGACACCGGACAGACGCCGGTGCTCGTGGTCGATCAGACCGGCGTAGGGCGTCCGGTGGTCGATATGTTGCGAGCGGCTGACCTTAAACCCGTAGCTGTCACCATCACCGGAGGTGACGCGGTTACCCAGGATGGTCTCGAGTACCGCGTCCCTAAACGTGACCTCGTGAGCGCGGTGGAAGTGCTGTTACAAAGTGACCGGCTCAAGATTGCTCGAGGTTTACCCGAAGCCCAGACGCTCACAAGCGAGCTGTTAGCGTTCAAGGTGTCGATTAGCCTGAAGGGTCACGACTCTTACGGAAACGACGTAGGGCCGTGGCGTGAGAACCCACATGACGACATGGTGCTAGCCGTAGCTATGGCGTGCTGGTATGGCGAGAACGTCAAGCCAGTCGTGAGGCGTCCGGCGAAACATGCTTATTTCTGACGCTTTGCGGGGGTACTACGGGGGTGTAGCGCCGAAGTTTTGAGAGACGAAAAATAACCCCGGCGATCTGCCGGGGCGTAGATACCAGTCAGACCCTTTAGAACGTTATCTTGTCCTCACCGCCCATAGCTGCCTCGAGCAACTCATCCCGCATGTCTAAGCACTCACGAGCGGCTGTGACCGCTTCAGCACGGGTGAGCCGGTTACGCTTACGCCAGCGCTCGAGCCAAGCGCACAGATTTAGCGTCAGCACATGACCCGCCTTAAAATATGTCAAGCACTCAAAGCAAAACCCCTCATCGTCTAGTGGCTCACCATGAGCACCACAACCGCCGCAACTGTCCCGCCTCACGCTGCAACCGCCAACTCGACCGCTGCCGACGCCGGGATAAGGCTATAAACCTCATCCCAGACACCATAGGCGACCCGCTGCGTAGACGTTTCGTAAGGCTGTGCTATTGCCGGGAACACGACCTCATCACGGTTGAGGGTTGCAATCCGCACGAGCTGCGTAGACTTGTCCGCACTCTCAACGACCGCGTAGCAAAAGGGGAGCGTGCTCGAGACGGCTGTAATAAGTCCTAAGCCCTTCACGGTTGCGCCTAAGAGTTTGCACTGTCTGGGGGTTGTATCCTGCATTTGGAAACCTCGTTTCTAGTTAGGGGCTGAACTTTGGACGGTGAAGCCCCTAACTGCCCTGTAGTATACCCGATAGGTATAGACAAGTCAATACCAGACAGGTATGATAGTGTCATGATGATGACCGATGAGATAAGGGAAAGGGCGCAAGCCGCAATGAAAAAAAGCGGTATGACGCAAGAGCAGCTAGCAAAAGCGGCGGGTGTGCGTCAGGCTACCGTGTCGCGTTTTCTAAGCGGTGACAGAAATAGGGCCGCTGACGCGGCGGTAAGCATCCTTGAGGCTTTAGGGCTCGAGCTGACGACGAAAGAGAAGGGAGAGTAAGACATGCCGAGACGCCGCAAAGTGTCTAAACGCGCTAAGGGTGAGGGCACGGTATTTGAACGCGCCGATGGTCGGTGGGTCGGTGAGGTGACAATCGGCTATGACGACGCCGGGAAGCAGAAGCGTAAAACGGTCTACGGCAAGACACAAGCCGAAGCACTGGCTAAGGTAGCCGAGCTTAAACAGCGGTTAGCAGCCGGGACGTACTCAGATACTAAGCTTACTGTTAGCGAATACCTGAAGCTGTGGCTAGGGCATAAAGAGCATGAGGTCAAGCCGCGCTCACACGAGTTCTATAGAACGTACTGCCGCCTTTACATCGTGCCTCACATCGGTAAGATCAAGCTCGACAAACTCACAACGCCGGATGTGCGCCGCCTCTTGCTCGAGGTCAAGGGCGCGGTAAGTATCGACGCGGCGAACAAAACCCGCACGGTACTTTACGGAGCGCTGAAGCAAGCTATGCGCGACGGTCTCATCCCGCGTAACCCGGCTGAACCTGTAGCGGCCTTTAAGGTAGACGCCAAGCCTAACGACCACTCTTGGGAACCCGCCGAAACGATGCGCTTTTTAGAGACGGCACGCCCTCACCGGCTCTTTGCCGCGTTCTATCTGGCGCTTGCTACCGGGATGCGTCACGGTGAGGTGTTAGGGCTACGCTGGAGCGACCTAGAGGGGGATACCCTGCACGTCCGGCAGTCTCTAATTACCCTGAATTACCGTGTAGCGATCAGCACACCTAAAACACAACGCGGCGTCCGGCGCGTCATGCTTGACCCCGAAACGACCGCTGTACTCGAGGCCCGCCGCCTCTTACAGTTACAAGAGCAGCGCGAAGTAGGGGAGAGTTGGGGCGCACCCTCACCGGAGTTTGACGGGCTCATCTTCACGACTGAGCAGGGCGGCCCGATTCACCCGCGCAACTTCGCCCGAACTTGGTACGGCTTGCTAGACGCCGCCAAAGTGCGCCGCATCCGCTTTCACGACATGCGCCATATGCACGTCTCGCTGCTACACAAGGCCGGGGTAGAGCTGCGGGCGATAGCCGACCGGATAGGACACACCGACCCATCTTTTACGATGAAACGCTACGCGCACGTGATAGACGACCAGCGCCGCGCCGCTGCAATCCCTTTGCTCGAGCTACTCGCACCGCGTCAAAACAAGCCGAATTAGTAGCTGTCTTTAAGCTGTCAACCGACTCCAAAACAACAATGCCCCGTACCTAAGCGGGGCTTGGCTTTTGCGTCTCTGACGCTCTTTATGATGGTGGGCCCTGTTGGACTTGAACCAACGACCAATCGATTATGAGTCGACTGCTCTAACCAACTGAGCTAAGGGCCCCCGCAAAGACTTCATATAAGACTTTATCACGGCCCTTAAAGATGCGCCAAGTAGACTGGGGTGTGCGTCACCCTACGCGGCAAACCGTACGCCGTTTTTTACTCGTTCTGCTCGTACTCGCCGCCGGTTTTTGGGTGTGGCTTCTCGCCCGCCCGCTTCCGCTCCCCCTTCCCCTTCCTGAGGTTACGGTCAGTTTCAATCCTTATCAGCAGACGCTACTTGCTGATTACGAACGCTTGTTTAGAGCAGAGTTGCGCGGCGACACGGGCGTCCTCGAGCGCTTTGTCAGGGCGGCCCCGGACAGCTACTTGCGTTACCGAACGCTGCTAAAGCTCGCCCGAAACCGTGCGGTCTCGGCGAAAGCGCGGCTGGCATACCTCGAGCAGGTCGTGGCCTTCGGTCTTATCTCACCGCTCGCTCGTGACGACGTAAAAAGGGCGCAGCTCGAGCTAGGCCGCGCGGCCGAAGAAGCCGGGAGCACGGTCAGGGCCGCAGCTGCCTACGGGGAGGCGCTCCCACTCGCGGCGGCAGCTCAGGGCCTGGAAAGGCTCGAGCTTAAACCCAGCGCGCGCGCCCGGATTTTTTTAGACGCCCGCGACCCCGAACGGGCACTTGCCGCCCTTCAAGGTGTCGCCGCGCCTGAACTGCGCGCGCCTGCGCTCGCGGCTGCAGGCGACTTCGAGCGGGCGCTGAGGGTGTATAGCCGTCTGCTCAAAGCGCAACCGGAAGACGACGAAGCGCGTCAGGGCAAGTTTTCGGTTCTACTGTCTTTAGAGCGTTACCGTCAAGCTGAGGCGCTCCTCAACACGCTTTCTGACTCACAGGTGGCCCGGGTTCAGCTCGCCGAAGCCGAAGGTGAGCCCGAAGCGGCGCTGGCCGCATATTTGGAACTCGGTGACGACCGCAGTTTGTGGCTCTCTGCAGGGCTGCTCGAGGCGCGTGGCGAGGCGTCCGCTGCGTTGCCGCTTTACTTGCAGGTGTCCCGAGGGAGTTCAGACTATAGTGACGACGCCGCCTTTCGCGCCTATACCCTCGCTTCTCGGGGCGGGGACACGGTAACGGCGCGCGCGGCGAACGCGCTTATTCCGGCAGACAGCTTTTTTGGATTGTTACGCGGCAAATCTCTCCCTGCGTTTAACGGGTCGTTAAAGCGCGTCACCCCGCCGGTGCTCGGGTTGGCCCGAGCACTCGTCCGAAGCGGCGACCTCGAGGCCGCCCTGGGCGAACTCCTCGTTGCGTTGCCCCAAAGCCGTGACGAGGCGACGACGGTCGCGCTCGCCGAAGCGCTACAGGATATGGGTGAATTCGGCTCGAGTTCGCTCGCTGCGAGTACCTATATTCAGCAGGGCAGCCGCGCCCGCCGCACCTACGAAGCGGCGTATCCACGGGCGTACACGCAGACCGTCCGCGCTCAGGCGCGCACTTACGGCGAACCTCCGGCGCTGCTCTGGGCGGTGATGCGGCAAGAATCGCACTTTTACCCCCGCGCGGTGTCGCGTTCGGGCGCGCAGGGGCTTTTGCAACTTATTCCGAGCACCTGGGATTACGTCGCTGAACTGCTTGACGAACCGCCCGCCGACCCGTTCAACCCTGCCGCCAACATCCGTTACGGCGCGTTTTATCTGTCAAGATTGCTGACGCAGTTTGACGGCGACCTGCTGGAGAGCATCGCCGCCTATAACGGTGGCCCCGGTTATATCGGCCGCTTGCTCGGTGAACCGGTCGTTACCGACGCCGCCGACTTTTACCGCGCCATCACCCGCGACGAGACCCGTGAGTATATCGGCCGGGTGATGGTGAACTACGCGGTTTACAAAGAGCTTTACGGGCTGGAGTAGGGAGCAAGAAGCAAGAAGTAGGGAGTAAGAAGCAAGAATACGGTTTGTTCAGCTACTGCGAGAATTTGTCAGCACTTTTCAAAACCTGGTCAGCGTGCGTTAGACCCAAGTTAGAGAGAAGGTTTTGACCTATATCTAACTTAAAGGGGGACGCTGGGACTATTTGGGGGCAGAGCAGTTAAAGCCAACACATTTTGTAGAAGTTAGACCCTGAAGCTCGAGCGAGCTGCGTCGCTGACGCTCCCCTAAGCCAACGCGCATCTTTTGAAAAGGAGCTTTTATGAAAGCAGTCGTTTTTCACGGTATCGGTGATATTCGCCTCGACGACGTTCCCGAACCGACCATCCAAGACCCGAATGATGCGGTTGTTCGCCTTACGGCAAGCGCCATCTGCGGCACCGACCTTCACATGATTCGCGGGACGTTTACCGGGATGAAAGAAGGCACTATCTTGGGGCACGAAGGCGTCGGTGTCGTCGAAGCGGTCGGGGACGACGTGCGTAACTTGTCCGTCGGCGACCGCGTGGTCATTCCTTCGACCGTCGGGTGTGGGTACTGCTCGTATTGCCGCGCCGGGTACTACGCACAGTGCGACAACGCCAATCCGGGCGGCAAACGCGCCGGAACGACCTTTTTTGGTGGCCCCGAAGCGGCGGGCGGACTTGACGGGATGCAGGCTGAAAAGGTGCGGGTCCCGTTTGCCAACGTCGGTTTGGTCAAGCTGCCGGATAACGTTTCGGACGACCAGGCGATTATGATTTCAGACATCTTCCCTACGGGGTACTTCGGCGCGGATTTAGCCGAAATCGAAGCCGGTGATACGGTTGCGGTTTTCGGTTGCGGCCCGGTTGGAATTTTTGCCATTCTAAGCGCCAAACTGTTGGGTGCAGGGCGCGTCATCGCCGTTGACCGGCACCCGAGTAGGTTGGCGGCCGCCAAAGCGCAAGGGGCCGAGGTGGTCAACTTCGACAAAGAAGATCCGGTCGAGACGATTGTGCGGCTGACCGGCGGCAGCGGGGTTGACCGCGTGATCGACGCGGTCGGGGTAGACGCGCAGCACGCCGACCACGGTCCCGCCGCTCCGAGCGCGCAGGAAAAGGAGCAGTTCGAGGCGCAGGTCGAGCAGATTGCGCCGGAGCAGAATCCTGACGGTGACACCTGGGTTCCCGGCGACGCGCCGTCGCAGGCGCTCATCTGGGCGGTAGAGGCCGTCGCCAAAGCCGGAACAGTGTCGATCATCGGCGTATACCCGCCGACGATGGAAACGTTTCCCATCGGACAGGCGATGAACAAAAACCTGACGCTTAAGATGGGCAACTGCAACCACCGCAAATATATCCCCAGGTTGGTCGATCTGGTCGCTTCGGGCGTGGTGGACCCGGCAAAGGTTTTAACCGAAACCGAACCGATGCAAGACGCGCTTTCGGCGTACAGAGCGTTCGACGAGCGGCAACCGGGTTGGCTAAAGGTCGAACTCGAGCCTGCCTGAGCCGGACGCGCAGAGAAGTTCAGGTCAGCCCGCAGGGTTTTGTAAAGCTCTGCGGGCTGACCTTTTAGCTGCTAGCGGCTCTACGTGCGTCTACCGGTTTCGCTGTCCCCTTCTCGCTGTATTTATGTATCTGCTTGAGCCTCAAAAATTGAGGTATTGTTAAAACACTTTGTAGAGTAGAAGGTGGAGTTGAGCATTGGCTCACTTCAGCGTGAGGGCACAGTGGGGGCACGATGAACAGTAGCGTAGGCCCGGGCAGGGCTTCGGGGGAAGGTCAACTTTCGACAAGGCTGGGCAAAGAGGAGTTAGCCGTAGCCAAACGTGTGTTGCGCGGTGATATCGGCAACCTCACCGACAAGCTGGGTGCGCTGTTACCGCAATACTGGTCGTGGGTCGAACCGCCCAGGTACAAGTACGACCGAGACCAACTGCTCTTTCTAAGCCGAGCTGCCGAAGACCGCTTTTTAGACCTGCCGACGTTGGAGCGTTTGCACCACGATTTGAGTGAACTCGAGCGCACCTTTACCGCTGCACTTACCGGACCCCTAAAGCGTAAAAAACGCAAGATATTCATCTAAACAAGCGTTAGAGATGGCGATATGTCTGACTTTGTAGGAATGCAGCGGGTCCGGCTCAGATTAGTAGATGCCACGTTCCCGCCTGAACTCAGCGTTTTTGCATTGCACCCGGTTGAGGCGTCGGGCGAATTCGAACTGCCCTACTGCTCGCTCAGTTCTAAAGAGTAGGGCGAACTTGAGCGCGTGCCCTGCAGCCTCAAAGTCGTGGGAAAGATAAACGGCTGGCAGGTCGGGACAGTCCGCTAAACCGGCGCAGACCCAAGCTGATAGGCTTTACCACCGGCACGTCAGCTAATTCGTGCAGCTGTACGCCTAAAAGCTTTGTGCCAAACTTCGTTCAACGCTCCCGCAAGCATCTCGAGCAAGTAACTCGAGCAAGCAACTATGTGTGCAAGTCGGTGTTTGGCAACGCTGGAGGTGTTTCAAACTAAAGGGTAGCTAAAGAGGAGGCAGATATGGCAGATTCAACGATTAAAAAAGTTAGCTCGAGAACGTCCCCGCACGGTGAGATGGGTCAGGTCTACCTCGCGTCGGGTAAAGGCGTGTCGATGCGGCTCTGGCGTAACGAACCGTCGAACGAAACGAAACCCGAAGAAACTCGCGCTTACGAAACGGTCGGGTACGTGATCGAAGGAACCGCCGAGCTGCACTTAGAGGGGCAGATGGTACGCCTTGAGCCCGGTGACTCGTGGCTCGTCCCGCAAGGTGCGAGTCATACCTACAAAGTTTTAGAAGCGTTTACCGCCGTCGAAGCGACGCACCCGCCTGCCGAAGTCAAGGGCCGCGACGAAGCCTAGCCCCACATCATACGGTTAGATACGGCGTCGGCCTGAACAGGCTGGCGCTTTTTTGGACCGTAACATCCTTTACAGCGGTTTTCACAAACACTGAGCCGGAAGCTCACAGGTGCATCTCAGAAAGTGCGTGCTAGTTGATGCTCCGTGTACTGAGGCTGGCTCAAACCAGATGATACCTGCTATATATACCCAACCGGCTTCAGTTCGCCTCAAAGTTTTTAGGGTCCGGTAGAAATAAGTTATCTGCACCTAAATCAGCTGAGTGCTTGTGCCTTTAATAGGTCGGTTTAAGGCGAAAGCCCCTTGCCCAGGGCTACGTCCGTGCTGCTTTAGTGGCGCTGCTGAAGTTTACACGCGTCGGTGCCGACTCGCCTGCATGACCGAACGTTCTCACACCGCTTTAAGCAAGTCTCGAGGGTCCCTGCGCTGATTCTCCTTAAAGCTCAGCCGGTCGTTGAGGCGCGGAAACGGTTTGTCAGGTACCGGAACCCCCAAAAACGCACATAACGGCTCCCACCCTTCGCTGACCTCATAGACCAATAAGCGATCTGGCGGAATAAGCTGCTTGACCCGCTCGTTATGCGCTTTGTACGCTGCTAGCGCGTAAGCTTTGTCTTTGAAACGTCCGCCAAAGTCTTTTTGCCACACCTTGTCTGCCAACCGAAAGGCCCGAATCAGCTTACGCAAACGCGGTGAGAAAGGGAGTTGAAACGCCATCAGCGCCTTTTGTAAGGGCGGCGGCCCCGCGCGGTAGATGGTATTTAGTGCGCTTTCGTACCACCGTTCGGGGTCTCTTACCGTGAGGATGATTTTGGCGTCCGGGTACCTCTCTGCCAGGGTATCGTAATAACGAAACACCGGAAAGTCTAGTCCGGCGGCGTAACCCTCAAAAAGGTCATTCCAAGAGACGGCTTCGCCCCGTTCAGCCGCCTCCCAGTAGCTGACCCGTTCTGGGTGAGCGAGGAGTTCGACCATATGGTAGCAAGGGCCGAACCCCAGCTCTTCGAGCGCGGCTTTGAGCGATAAGGTGCCGGTACGTCCGTGACCTGCGCCAATAACTTTAAGTGCCATCGTTACCTCCAAACTTAGAATAGACGAACGGCTTGTGGATAGGGGTAGCCGTTCGTCGAAAGAGGTGTCAGCCAACGCTTGTACATCTGTAAGTCAAGGTTGGGGGTTTGGTTATTTCGTCGCGGTAAAGGTTGGTGACTCGAATCCGTTACTAATTGTTCCCGTCATGGTGTCTCCCGAAACGGTAGCGTTAAAAGTTACATGTGGGCGGTCGGGAAAGTCAAGCTCAAGCTCGGTTCCGTCAAACGTCCCAATGACCGTTAGATCAACATCAAAAGATTGCGAATATGTTCCCGTTACATCTTCACCAGTTTGCTTCAAGTCAAGCGTAAATTTAGGCCAGGTGGGGATTTCAGGTGATGTCCACAACCCCACAACATCCTCTACCGGTGCTGGCTCGACCGTAACCTCAACCGTCGTCGTTGCACTCTTTGAACCGGCTGTGACCGTAAGCCGTAAGGTATACATGCCGTCCGTGCTGAACGTCGCGGCGGTGTCTTCTGACGTGGGAGCAGTGAAGCTAACCTTGTCGGCGTTTGCTCCTTCAGCCGTCCACTGGTAGGTGGCGTCTTCGGGCGCGTTCTTCGTTGAAGCGTTGAGGTTGGCACTAGCCGTTCCGTCCGCACCAATCGCTAGTGGACTTACGGGGGCAATCGTAACAGTCGGGTCAGGGGTTGCCGGTGGATTACTCGGCGGTGTTGTCGGCGGATTGGGGTTACTTGGTGGATTTGCGGGCGGGTTACTCGGTGGATTAGGGTTGGTCGGAGGCGGCGCAGCCGGGGGTGTCACGTTTGCCGGATAGATGACGATGGGCGCAGTTGCCGTGACGCCGGTGCTACCCAAGGTTGCCGTCAAGCTCCCGCTTTCGGTCACCTTGACCTTTTTGGGTGGGGTGTAGCTCGCTGCCAGGCTCCCTGAAGGTGTGACACTCCCCGGTCCTGAATAGATCCAGGTGACGGTTTCACTGCTGTTTTGCACGTTTGCACTAAACGACACGTTTGGGTTTCCGGCGTTGACATTGATCGAGGCGGGGGTGAGCGTCAGGGTAGGTGTGGGTGCGGAGGGTGTGCTGGCTGTAGGAGGTTGGCTCTGTGAACATCCGGCGAGGGCCACGAGGGCGAATAAGACGAGGCTCGAGCGTTTCATGGCGGACCTTTCTTGGGGTGAAAGTCTGAGTTTGAGGGGTTCACTTTCACCGCTAAAGAGAGCTTAGAAGTGAGGGCATGAACCAGGCGTAAACAGCTGTTTGAAGATGGGCAAGGCTCGAGCCACACCTCAATAACCAAAACGGATATGCCTTCCGCTGCTACGTTTCAAGCGCAAAAAAACAGATGCTCCCTAAAAGATCGGAGAGCACCTCGAGCCCTTGGTTCTGGGCGTCGTTTCCGGTCGTTGCCGCTAGCGGCAGTACTTGCTGAGCGCGTCCCCCAATGCCAGATTCAGGTCAGGGATGGGTAATGCTACCGGCGGGTCGGTCTTAAAAAAGGCTAATGGCGAAGTGACGCTCGGCGAGACGCGGGCGCAGCGCGGCGTCGCTCCGGTAAAGTCCAGCACGGTAAAGACGCTCAGCACCGGCGCAGCGAACGACGTTCCGGCGATGCTGATCTGCGGATACGTGCGAAAGGCTTTCGTTTCCGGGTCGTAAGCGGTAAGCATAAAGTAACCACCAGGTACGAGCACCTCCCCCGTATCCGAATAGTCAGGGTCACGAACAGCGGGCGCGGAGGTGTCCGCCAAGTTTTGCGCGCTGACGCTAACAAACTCCGGCCAGTACCCCGGATAGAGCGAGTACGGCAGCGCGTAGTTACCAGAGGCTGCCAAATAGCTGATCTCCAACCTGCCGTTCAAGTCTCTGTTACGCGCTACATCCGTCAGCAGTGGGTCGCTATCTATGTTGACGGGTGTTGTTAGGATGTTGACCAAAGCTTCCCGAAATTGGTTTGCATCTAAACCGTTCGCGTCCAAAACCTCATCCCGGTATGCCTCAAAGGTCAAATCCGATTGCTTTGCAGCTTTAATGTCTGCGAGGACACTGCACGGCACCAGCCCAAAACTCAGGTTGACCGCAAACCGCCGAATCTGCTGCCTAGTTAATGCTTGAGTCGTTGCTATTGTTTGAATCGTTGCCTGAAGCCGCCCGCCGATAACCTCAGTGTTGAAATCCTGCGTGTCGAGCGCAACTACGACGACGTTGAGCTTCGTAAAGGTAACGATAGGCACGCTGATAACCCTTTCGCTATCGGGAATAAAGATGGAAATGTAGGAGAATTCAGGGTTGGCGTCTTCAGCGCTCAAAAGCGCGAGCGTGTGGTTAAAGACGAGCGCGCCGTGCGAGTACTGGCGGTTGGTCTCTAGCGCCGCTACATCTGTTTCTGTTGCGCCACTTTTGAGGTCCGCTAAGGTTGGGCCTTCTTGCTGATCGAGGAAGTAGACGCCGGGTTGCCTGATGTCACCGTTAAAGTCGTCAACGATAATAACGGCGGCGGGTTCGGTGGGGGTGAGTTCGGTAGGAGTGGACATTTGTCTACCGACTTTGAGAGGGTCAAAGGTTCGGATGGAAGCGCTGCTCGCATCTACAGGGTTGGGAAATATTGCTAGACCACCGATACCGCCTCGGACGCGGCTACCTTGCCCCGGAATTTCTATTTCATTCACTGGACAATTTCCCTCCAGTGCATTGATGAGTGGAGTATCAGGTTTGTTGGCTGATACCAATCTTGCTAAGTCTAGCTCCGTTTCTGAACGGACGCCTTGAACGGGCATCTCCGATTGAAAACACGGGATGCAGCCGCCAAGAATTGCAAGTAAACTTATCTTCAACCAAACAATATGCTTCATTGTTCCTCCCAAATTCCGATGCTAATAGCTCACCGTCAACTCAGCGTGAACTTTTTTCGGCGTTAAGCTCTTCTAAGATTTGCTTGACTTGGCTCACTTCAGCTTTAGCGTTGTTGGTTTCGTAAAGCATGAGTGCATCGTGCAAATACTCTTTTGCTTTTTGGGGTTGTTGCTCATCGGCATACATCTCGCCTAATTCGTGAAGAGCGTAGGCACGCCACAACTGATTATCACGGGATGCAGCCATATTAAGCGCTTGAAGTCTCAGAGCAACGGCTTCTTCAAAGCGTCCTAGCTTTCGCTTAGCTTCGCCCAGATTCAACAACGCATAAAACAAAGTATGGTCTGCTTCTACTTGATCAGTTCCGGGTATCTGACTAAATTTAGTTGCTAGTTCAACTGTTTCTTGACTAAACCGCTCCATCGCTCTCCAATTTTTCGCCGACCACGCAACGTGACTACGATGTTGCAAAATGACGCCTAATACGAGGTCATCGTCTGCCTGCTTAGCAACTTGGTAGGCGCGTTCAAAATCTTGGTCAGACGATTGTCCAAGGTGATGACGTGCAACGCCACAAAGACTTGTCAACGTGGCTTCCCTCGAGGGGTTACGGATAAGCCTGGCTAACCGTGCGCCTTCTTGGTAAGCCGTCAAAGCTTTGTCGTGTTGATGATAAAGAACGCGGTGTGCATCCCCCAACTTTCCTGCAAGGTAATGCGCCCGCTCGAGCATCCCCAATTCTTTAGCCCAGGCAAGAGCTACCTCCAAAAGTTTTAAGGAGCGCGGCGAATGACCCCGCGCTGAAAAATACGCGTCCCCAATCACAAGCTGCGCCATCACCTCGACCAAAACTTCACGTTGCCCCTGGTCGCGGGCGGTTTCTAACGCGCCGACGATGTTGGGCATTTCCGCGCCCAACAGCTCGAAGGTGTGGACGTTCTCCGAGACAAACGTCCGGCACGCCCGCAACACGCTTCCGGCGCGGAGCGTGCCGTTATGCCGCGCGAAGCTGTACGAGAGGTCGTGGAGCAGGTAGCGCACCACGTCGCTGCCGGGATTTGTGCGGCGTTCGGCGAGGGCTTGGGTTTGCAGTTCGTCTAAGGCGGTTTCGGTCTCGTCGGGGGTGCGGCGGAGACAGAGGGCGAGAAGTTCGGGGGTGACGGCGCTCGAGCCCAGTGCCCCAATGCCTAAAAAAGCGTCGTAGGCAGCGTCGGAGAGCGTCTCGAGGCTGGCTGCCAAAAGTGCGCTGATACTCTCGCGCTCCTCATCGCGCCAGCTTTTGGGAGCTTGCAGGGTGTGGGGCGCACCGGCAAGCCGCGCCAGCACATTCTGCGGCGTCGCGCCGCCCCGGAGCTGAGTTCCGGCAAGCCTTAGCGCAAAGGGGTGATCGCTCAGGACGTGGCAGAGTTCGTCGGCGCTGCTTTCGGACAGCGTCGTTTGGGCGGTGGCGCCCAGCAGTTGGCGGGCGTCGTCCCTTGCCAAACCGCTGAGTTCGACGCGGGTGAAACCGGGGAGGCGTTGTCTCGAGGTCGCCAAAACCGGCAATCCGGTGGGTAAGACTGCGCAAAGCGACGTGACCGCTTGAACGTTCCACACGTCGTCAATGATGAAGAGGGCAATCTGGCCCAGGGCGGTGGTCAAGTCTTTTGGGTTGCCTCCGGAGACGCCCAACGCTTGCCGCGCCGCGTCGAACAGTTCAGCCTCACTGCTCCGGCCCGCATGGAGCCACAAGACAGCACCGGTGTCTAGCGTACGGGTAGCAAGTTCGGCCGCCAGCGCGGTTTTACCAACGCCGCCGAACCCGTGCAGGACGGTGGATTTTTGTTTGACTTCGGCCTCGAGCCTCTCTAACACCGTCCCTCGTCCGATCAGCTCCGCCGCGCGGCCCGGTACGCTGTCGCCGGGCTGAAACAGCGTGCCTTGGGCAACTGCGCCTTCAGCCCCGATCAGCTCCGCGCGGAGTTTCAACGTCTCTGCTGAGGGTTCACCGCCGAGGTCGGTCAGGGCGGCAATAAGCCTCTCAAATGCGCCGCGCACGCCCTCGGCGTCGCCACTTTCGTGCTCCAAACGCATCAAGAGCCGGTAGACGGGTTCGTGAGTGGGCTCGAGGCCGATCAGCTTGAGGACGGTCTGTTTCGCTCTAGACAGCTGCCCTTCATCCCGAAAGTGTTGGGCGACGCCCCAGAGTGCCCGACTGACTAACTCGGCGGTCTCTCGCCGCTGCTCCCCCAACCACTCGTCAAAAGAGGGCGTCGGGGGTTTAAGGCCGAAAAGCAGCTCGAGCGTGTCCCGCTCTAACAGGGGCAGCGCGGCCTCAAACTGGGCGTTTTCAACGGCGTTTCGCAGCCTTTCAACGTCGCTCGTTGCGGTAATGCGGACGGGTTCATCGTCGTGTAGCCACGTTTCAGCTCCCGGCAACCGCCGGAGTTTATAGAGGGCCGTGCGCAGGTTGGCGCTTTTACCCCCTCCCCAGAAGAGTTCGGCGAGGTCGTCGCGCGGGGACGGGCCGGTCAGCGTGAGAAAAGCAATGAGTTCGCAGTGGCGCGGTTGCAGGGTCAGAAACTGCCCCTGCCAAGAAACCGTAGGGACGCCCAGAAGGGTCAGCTCGAGCCTATCTTGCACACCTCATTATCATGAAAATGCCACGTTTGTCTAGACTTGGTTGCTGTTTGTAAACGCCGACAAAGGCTGTTTTACCGGCTGAAGTGCAGCGCAAAAAGGCTGAAGTAAAACGCCCCCTTTTTCAGGAGACGTTTCGACGGGTTGTAAAATGTCAAGTTCGAGTTTTTAGAAGACGTGTCTACAGGTCGCTAGATAGTCACCGTCGTTCCATCGAACTTGGTCAGCGAAAACGAGGGCGGGGTAGCAAAGCCGGGACCGCTCCGCTCTTTGTAATCGGGTTTCTGATGAGCTAAAAGGGCAATGGCTACAGCCTCGCCGAGTTTAATGGATTCGGTGTAGTCACTCCGCCAGTGAACCCCCGCCATATTGCGCCCAATGGCGATGTTGGCGGCGACCTTGTTGAGTTCGCTGGCGACGGTCAGCTTGCCTGCGTCAGGGCCGCTGTAAGGGATGAGCGCTGTCCCGTCTGCGCTGGCTTCTACCGGGTTCGGCAAAACGTAGCTATCGTCAAACCACGCTTTTAGAATGGTGACGCACGCCCCGGCAACGGTCGCGTGCCCGGCTCCGTAAGACGGATGCATGGGGCTCCCTTCGGGAAACGCCTGCGGCAACAGGTACGTTCCGTACTTGCTGGCCACGAGGTCTACAGCTTCGCTACCGAGTATGCTTTCGTCGAGGGCATACTCGGCGGCTTTTGAAGGGTTGGTCAGGCTTGCGTGAACGAGTCCGCCGTAGGCTTCGGGCTGCAGCCGCCGATGGACAAACCACTTCTGCCGCCAGACTGCCTTGAGCGCCCGCGTCGCGACCTCGCACACGAGGCTCAAGATATGGGGGCCACCAAACGTACCGAAACCCTGCTGATTTTTGAGCCGTGCATCTTCGTAGGGATTACCGGGGTCGAACGGTGCTTTGGCCTCGAGGAGTATGAGGCAGGCGTTGAGATACGCTTCATAAAGCGCGTCAACGTGGACGTACTGCCCCAGGTCACGCATTGAACGAAGGTAGCGGCGCTCCGAATCGAACCGGTCGGGCGTCACAAGGGAAACGTCCGCACCATCTTGAACGCGCCGCCACAAGTCAAATGTGGTGAGGTAGTCGGTACCGGGCAGGACTGTTTTTTGCCGCTGTTCGATCTTAAGCGACCCATAAGCGACGTCTTTAAGCAAAAACTGTGACACGAAAGGGCCTTGCTGATCACCCGGCGTCAGGCCCCGAAAGATTGTTTTGTCGGTTACAGCTCCTGGTATCGCTTCGTCCGTCGGCAGGTTTCCGGCTACTGCTAGTCTTGAGAGTTCAGCGGCTGCCCGGTGAACCTCGGTGTTCGTCGCGAACGCTGAAAAGGGTACGTCGCGTAGGAGCGCCGTCCAGTAGAGTTCTGCGGCTTCTGCTGCGGCTGTCGCCGACCGCACACCGGGCGCAGGTTGAACCGTAAAGCTTTTGGGGTCAACCTGAGAATCTCCAGCCAGTCCTGCCAGCGGATTGACGAACTTCCGAAAAGACTTGTGCGGTGACATCCTGATGGCCGCGAAGTCAGCGGGTTTTTCGGTGCTGAGCGCCCTGAGAAGCGTGTTGTACGCGCCTGCCCGCACCTCACCAACAGCGTTGTGAGGTAACCCTTTATGAAAATTGCCGATATAGCTGCGTTCGCCGCTGACGTTTTGCAAACTAAGTTCGTCACCGTTGTTGAGGTTTTTGTCGGCGAGGTCTTGGGCGTAGTCTGTGGTTACATTCTGCGGGATAGCGGTCATGGGTGAAATCCTTTCTTACTGCTGTGAGCGTGGTTTATTGGGTTAAGCTTGCTGAGGAAGTTGAAAATAGTTCGTCTCACTCGCCTTGTACTTCTTTGGGCGACGACCCAGTAGCTAACGGCTGCTCGAGGCTAAGGGCAGCATCAGTTGTTGGAGGTGAAGCCTGCGAATAGGTAGCGTGGGTGGTGAGAACGGCTGAGAGAAGGCTGTAGTGGTTCATGATGGGACCTTTCTGTAGGTGAAAGTTTGAGTTTGAGGGATTCACCTTCACCGCTAGGGAGAGCTTAGAAAAGTAGGTATGAACAGAGCGTGAACTTTGGGTTCACGTTTGCTGTAGAGTGGGTTTATGCTGCTCTGCGCGCTGGGCGGCCTGAAGCTTCAAGCATCCAACTTCCACCAAACCAAGCCCCTACTACTCATGACTTACCTCGCGCTCGAGGGTCCTAAAGCGCGTCGTCATCTTTGGGGCTTTTCTGGCCGGAGGCGACCGATCCGGCAAGCAGCTTACGCGTTACCGTGCGCAAACTTAAAAAGGTTCTTCCTGACTGTCTACAACTTGGTTGCCACGTTTTTTTAATCGGCTCGGTCGCTACCGACAATTTTTTGAGAGATGGCCTCGAGCGGCTCTTTCCCGACCGTTGACGCGGCGTAGATTGCAGCCCCGACAGCCGCTTCTTCGCGGTGTGGGGTCAGCGTAAGCGGCAACCCGAAAGTTTCTTGCAAACGTTTCCGTACCAGCGCGCTGCGGCGCAACACGTTGCCGCTCCCGATCAGTTTGGAGATGCCTGCAGTCGTTTCTGCTACCTTAAAACCACCTTGCCAAAAACCGTAAAGCTCGTTTACGACGCCCTGAGCAAAACCGTAGGTCAACTGCTCTAAGGTAAAATTATCCGGGGTGATGTTGCCGATGGTTCCGGTTGTCGCGCCGGTATTTCTTGACCCGGCAAAACGTGTGTCTACCTCGAGGTAAGGCGGCTGTAGGCTTTCAGGGTCAACCTCGAGCAGTTTATAGGGGTCGCTGAGGTGTTCACCCGTCAGCTTGTAGGCCACCTCGTCTACCAGCTTTGCCAGCATCTCTAGCGCTTTACCGCCCGTTAAACTTGCGCCGACGAGTAAAAAGCGGTTATTGGGGAAGGGGCGGGTCTCGAGTCCGTCGGCATATTTTAGTTCGTGAGTCACGCAGCTGACCTGACCGCTCGTACCGAGTGTAACCAGAACCGAGTGTTCGGGGTCGCTTACGCTCCCGATAAAACTCGCTTGGTTGTCGCCCAAAGCGGTCACGACGGGGACGCCTTCGTACTCACCCGCTACCGCGCCGCGTACGCTGATTTTTGGCAGTTGAACACGGCTTTCGCCCAGCTTCGCCCATTCGGACTTAAAAGAGAGCTGCTCGAGGCTGAAGAGTCCCAGACTGTGCGCTAAGGTCGGGTCGGTCAACGGGTGGGTCAACCCACAGAGGCGCGCGACCAGATAATCGGGCGCGGTGCAGAGCGACGTAGCTGTTTCTGGAATACGCCCGCTCCGAGACTGGGTAAAGTGTGTCACCGCACCGTAACCGATAGGAACGGCTTCGCCGGTCACAGCTTGAAACAGCTCGAGATAACGCCCGCCTTCGGTTCTCGCCTCGGCTTGCCGGTCGAGCCAGGTATAGAGCGGGCTGACAGCTTTCCCGGTGGCGTCCACATACAAAATTCCGTGCATCTGACCCGTGACGCCGATACCGGAAAAGGGGCCGAAGCCTGCGAGCGATTTGATAAGCCCCTGCGCCCCTTTGATTAACACCTCAGAGTCTTGCGCGTGCGCGCCCGGTAGCCCCGCAGCTGTTTCAGCGCCGTGGCGAAAGCTGCGGCTGGCTACAACGTCGCGTGTTTGGGGGTCGATTACGGCTGCCGACACGCTCGTCGTGCCGAGGTCTAAGCCCAGATAGCGCACGCGTTCTAGACCGCTACGGAGCCGCTGGTAGCGTCGTAGTCGGGCGACTGGTGCCGAAAATAGGTCGTGTAAAGCTCGGCGTAGTGACCCCCGGCGTCCATCAACCGGTCGTGGTCGCCCTCTTCGATAACCTCACCTTCACGCAGCACGATGATGCGGTCGGCGGAGCGAATCGTTGACAAACGGTGCGCGATGACAATGGCGGTGCGGTCTCTTAAGACGACCTCGAGCCCCTCTTGAATCTGCGCTTCGGTGAGCGGGTCTACGCTCGCGGTCGCCTCGTCCAGGATCAAAATGCTCGGGTTTTGCAGCAGCGTCCGGGCAAGTGCCACGAGCTGCCGCTGCCCCATCGAGACGCCTTTACCCGCTTCACCCACGTCGGTATCTAAACCTTGCGGAAGCGCGTCTAACCAGTCGCCGCCGCCGATACGCGCCGCGACCTTTCGCGCGTCCTCATCAGGCGCGTCCGCCGTCCCGTAACGGATGTTGTCGCGTACCGTCCCACCGAACAAAAAGGGCGTCTGCTGCACGATGCCCAGGTGTCTGCGGTACGAGGGAAGCTCGAGGGTACGAACGTCTACCCCGTCGATCTTCAGCTCACCCCCCTGAAACTCGTAAAAGCGCGCCACCAGCTTGCCGAGGCTCGATTTGCCTGCGCCCGTATGTCCGACGAGCGCGACCGTTTCACCGGCCTGGATCGTCAGGTTGAAGTGATCTAAGACCTGCTCCTGCGCGGTGTAGCGAAAGTCGAGGTCTTTGAACTCGATGCGGCCTTTTACGTCTTTTAAGACTTTCGCGCCGGTTTGCACCACGCGCGGTTCGGCGTCTACAAGGGCGAAGACCCGCTCGCTTGCTGAAAGTCCGAGCTGAAACTGGCTCCAGAACGACGCGATGCTCGTCAAGGGTTGCCACAAGAGCGCAATGCTCTCGGCAAACAAAAACCACTGACCGGGCGTAACGCCGCCGCCCAACACACTGCGTCCGCCAAAATAAACGATCAGCGCCGTCCCGACCCCTGCAATCGTCCCGAGTACCGGGAAGATACCGCTAAAAACCAGCCCTTGCCGGAGGTTGAGCGCGTACGACTGTGCGTTGACGCGGCTGAACTCGCTGTAAATAGCTCCTTCTTGCCGAAACGTCTTGGCTACCGAAATGCCGGTGATAGATTCCTGCACGTTGGCGTTGACCTCGGCCAACACGCGCCGCGCCTGCTGCGTGGTGCTGCGGGCAAGGCGGCGAAACGCCAAGGCCGCTGCGATGACAAAGGGTGCGATCAAAAGCGCAATCAGCGCGAGCTGGGCGTTGATAAAAAACAGCACCCCGACGACGATCACGACCTGCACGAGCTGGCTCATCAAGTTGAGCGTCAAGGTCACGACCGTGGCGAAGTCTTGGGTGTCGGAGGTCACGCGGCTGACGATTTTACCGGTGGAAAACTCGTCGTAAAACGACATATCGCGTTCTAAAACGGCGTCGAAGGCGTCTTTGCGGAGGTTCAACACCACGTCACCGACGACGCGCGCGGTATAGCTCTGACGAAAAAAATTAAACCCCCACGACAACGCGCCTGCACCAAAAATTGCGGCGAGCAGCCCCAACGTGCCCTGCCACTGAGCCGCGCCCGCGCCGACCGACCCGGCGAGGCGGTCGATCCCGCGTGCGATCAAAATCGGCAACGCCGCGTCCATCGCCGCTGTGAGCAAGATCGTCGTAGCGACGAAAACCATCAGGCCGAAAAACGGGCGAAAGTACCCCACGATGCGCCCTAACAGCTGCCGGTCGGAATAGTTGCGGTCGTACGCCTCTGCGCCGAGGCCGTCCATCAAAAAACCCATGCTTTACGCCTCCTCGTAGTGGGCGAAGATACGCTGGTAAAGGCTGCAGCGCCCGAGCAGTTCGTCGTGGCTGCCCTGATCGACCAAGCGGCCCTGACGCAACACCAAAATCTTGTCGGCCTGCCGAATCTGTGAGAGCCGGTGCGTGATGAGGAGTGTGGTGCGGCCTTCTAAAACCTTGCCTATGGCCCGCTGAATCTGGTCTTCGGTAGCGCTGTCGATGGCGCTCGTCGAATCGTCGAGAATTAAAATTCGGGGGTTGGTGAGGAGCGCCCGGGCGATCGCCAAACGCTGACGCTGACCGCCTGAAAGTGTCACCCCGCGCTCGCCGATGACTGTATCGTAACCGTCCGAAAAGTGCCGGATAAACGCGTCGGCTTGCGCCGCCCGCGCCGCTTCTCGAACCGCTTCAGGCGTTGCTTTCGAGCCCAGGCCGAAGGCGATATTGGCGGCGACCGAACGAGAGAAGAGAAACACGTCTTGCTCGATGATCGAAATCTGCGAGCGGAGCGCCTCGAGGTTCCACTCGCGCACGTCTATCCCGTCGATCAAGATGCGCCCTGCGGAAACGTCGTAGGCGCGGTTGACGAGTTTGGTCAGCGTGCTTTTGCCCGAGCCGGTCTGCCCGACGATAGCAACCGTTTGACCCGGCAAGGCGGTAAACGAAAGGTCTTGCAAGCTGAGTTTGTCGTTCCCGTAGCTGAACGACACGTTTTCAAACCTAATTTCACCGTTGATTGCTGCGGCAAATCCGGCCGTATTTTCGTCTAAGTCGGTGTCTTCGCGGATAAGTTCTAAAATCCGCTCGGCTCCGGCAAAACCGAGCTGCACGAGCGAAAAGGTAAAGATCGAGATAAAGGCGGGAAACCGCAGCGTCCCCATCAGGCCCATATAGGCGACCAGATCACCGACCGAAATACGGCCCAGCGACAAGAGGTAGAGCCCGTGCGCGAACGCGCCGCTGATGGCGAGGCCGATCAGGAGCAGCGGCAAGTATCGCGCTTGTACCTTCCCCTGTTCGGCAAACGCGTCACGGTAAAGGCTCGCATCTTGGATGAACTTGCGTTTCTCCTGCGCCTCTTGCGCCGCACCTTTAACGACTTCGATACCGGTGATGGCTTCGTTGAGACCTGCGTTCATCACCCCGAAACGCTTTCGCATCGCCGACGAAACCGGCCCCAACTGCTTCATGTAATGCCGGAGCGCGAAGATAAAAGTGATAACGAACAGCACCGGGGAGACGAGCAGGGTGGGCTCGAGCACCCCGATAAAAATCAGGGGCACGACGATCCCAATCACCGACTCGGACAACAGCGCCACGCCGGGGTTCATCATCGGGTTAAGCTGCCGCACGTCGTTTCCGGCTCGCGCCATGATGTCGCCGACGCGCTGCCGGTTGTGAAACGTCTGGCTTTTGCCGAGCAAACTCACGTAGAGTTCGTCGCGGGCGTCGCGCTCGAGCCTTTGCCCCAACGTCTCGACCGAAAAGCTGTTGACGATATCGATGACGCCGCGTACCAGTACCAGACCCAAAATAATCAGCGCAATTGTGAGGAGTCGCCGCACGCTCGGTTCGGGCCGGAGCACCTCATCGAACGCCGTTCCGGTCAGACGGGGTATGGCAGCAAAAAGCACGTTGGTTAAAACGGCGGCGGTCGCAAAGCTGAAGAGCAAGAACGGGTAACGCCCCAGATGCGACAAAATCCAGCGGAGCGTGCTCCCGCTGTCGTAGCGGTACGCGCCCTCGACCCCGAACTCGCGTTTGGCTTCCCTTTGCGGAAGTGTAACGGCCACGTCTACCTCTTTTCCCGGCTTAGCGAGTTGCTACCCCATTACCCCAAACTGCTTCGACAGCTTACCTTAAAAATTGAGGTAAAAGCTAGAGGCCAAGTTCATACGAAGGCCGCTCACCATCTTAGCGGTTTTGGGCTGTTCGGGGGCGGCTCGAGCCTGAGCAAATGTTGGTACCCATAGTTTCGACGCAACTTGGGCCGCACAAATGTTTTACGGTATTTACCCTGTAGAACTTGTTTTGTAAACCTTACGCCCTATCAAAGGGCTGTCGGCGCAAAAGCTCTTTGGCCACCTTACAAACCGCAAAGAAGCTAACGAAAGTTTTACGTTACTGAGACGCGGTTTACATGCTAAAGTTACCGCCGTGCGAAACCTCACCTATCCCCAAACATTCGTTCAACACCTGTTGGTCAGCGCCAAAGGGCTGGTCATGGGCGCGGCCGACGTCGTACCCGGCGTTTCGGGCGGCACGATGGCCCTCATCATGGGTATCTACGAAGAGCTGATTCACGCGATCACACAGTTTTCTCGTGGAGACCTGTACGCCCGCGTCTTTTCCGGCAAGTTGGGCGAAGCGTTTAAGCAGATACATATCGGCTTCCTGATTGCCCTAGTTTTAGGTATCGGCGTGGCCATCCTGAGCTTGGCAGGCGTTTTGGAACATCTACTTACGACCCAACCGGTATGGGTCTTCTCCTTTTTTTTCGGGCTCATCGTGGCCTCGGTCTGGGTGGTGGGCAAGCTGGTGCGGGGTTGGAACGCCGCGACGGTGACGAGTTTTTTAGTCGGTGCGGCGTTAGCTTTCGTGATCGTCGGCCTCACGCCTACCCGTACTCCGGAAGCGCCGTGGTTTATCTTTCTAAGTGGCGCAATCGCCATCTGCGCGCTTATTTTGCCAGGTATTTCGGGGTCGTTTATCTTGCTGCTGTTGGGCAAATACGAGTTTGTACTGGGCGCGGTCAATGACCGAAACTTAGGGGTGATCGTCGTGTTTGCGCTCGGCGCAGCCTTGGGCTTGCTGGGCTTCGCCAAGGTGCTTAACTGGCTGCTTTTACACTACTATGACCTACTGATCGCGCTGCTGTGCGGTTTTATGCTGGGTAGCTTGCGCAAAATCTGGCCTTGGAAAACCGAGCTAGAGGGCGGGCTGATGTCCCACAACGTTTTACCCGGGGGTGGGCTCGAGCTCCTTTACGCGCTGCTCTTGGCTCTGGTGGGCGTCGCGCTGGTGCTGCTAATTTCGCGGCAGGGGGAGCGGCAGGGGTCTCGTTAAAGGGCGTGAGACTTCGAGCTGTTCAGGGTGAGCTTTGCTAAAAGCAAGACGTAGGAAGTAAGAAGAATTAAATCAGGCTTTGGAATAAAGCGTCGACACAACCCAGCTGTGGTGGTGCGGCGAAGGCGAGCAGAGCGGAACACCTTTGAGACGGCTCGAGCCTAATCCAAACAAAAATGAGCCCGACGGTAGAACTTGCGTCGGGCCTGAACTGCTTGGTTCGGCAATATGTTTCAGGGCTTTAAGTGTTTCAGGGCTTTAGCGCGACTCTACCGGCGTAAACGTCTTACCTTTTTCACCCTCGTAAGCGAGTTTAGGCCGCATCAAGCGGTTGTCGGCGTACTGCTCTAAAAGGTGTGCCATCCACCCCGGCGTCCGGGCGACGGTAAAGATCGGCGTGTACATCTCGCCGGGAAACCCGAGCATACGGTAGACCGACGCTGAAAAGAAGTCCACGTTCGGTTTAACCTGTTTGCCCTTTTTATCCATCTCGCGCTCCATCACGCGCTCCATCTCTTGTGACATCTCAAACCACTTCGAGTCGCCGGACTCTTCGGCGAGCTTTTCCGAGACGCCCTCCAAAATCGCGGCGCGCGGGTCGAGCACGCGGTAGACGCGGTGCCCGAAACCGGGGATACGAGCTTTGGGCTGACTTAGTTTGTTCATCACAAAATCTTCGACTTCATCGACGCTGCCGATCTCTTCTAACATCCCCATCACCGCCGTATTCGCGCCGCCGTGCAGTGGCCCTTTTAATGAGCCGATGGCGGCGGTGATGGCGCTATACACGTCGGTCAGGGTCGAGGCGGTCGCGCGCGCCACAAAGGTACTCGCGTTCGAACCGTGTTCGGCGTGTAACACGAGCGCCACGTCCATGACACGCACGGCAGCGTCTGTAGGCATCTCGCCGTTGGTCATATAAAGAAAGTTTGCGGCAAGCGACAGCTCGGGGTGCGGCGCAACAGGTTCTTGGCCTTCGCGGATACGCTGCAACGCGGCGGTCAGGGTAATAATCTGCGCGGTCAACCGGAGTCCGATACGGCGCACATTGTCCAGGTCAACGCCGTCGCTCTCTTTGTCCGCTGCCGCGAGCGCTGAGACGGCGGTGCGCAGCGCGTGCATCGGGCTTTCACTTTTGGGAAAATACCGGAGTATGTCAATAGCTTCACCGGGTACCGCAAAGTGAGGTTTAAGCGACGCCTGAAACTCGGTCAGCTCGTCTTGCGTAGGCAGTTCACCGTTCCACAAGAGGTAAATCACCTCTTCGAACGAGGCTTTGTCGGCCAACTCACGGATGTCGTAACCACGGTAGATCAGCTCGCCTTTCATCCCGTCGATGCTGCAGATTTCGCTGGTGTCGATAATGACTCCGTCGAGTCCGCGCTGAATCGTATCTTCCATAAGTTCCTCCTGGTTATTGTGCGAATTGATTCTCAATCATTTGGTGCAGTTGTTTAGCGACGCCTAAGCCTAGTGTAGCCGCCCGCTGCGCGGGTCATGGTAAGGTCTGCGGGTTTTAGGTGGGCACACAGTTTTAGTACAGGTTTTAGTTCGCTGCGCCCTCTTGCGCGTCACTGACGCCTATACTCGAGCCCTCGTCCGAACCCCGCAAGACACCTAGAACGCTTTCGCCGTAGCGCGCCTGTTTAATCGGGCCGACCCCTTTAACGCCGCTGAGTTCGCCGAGCATTTGGGGGTTGGCTACGGCAAGTTTAGAAAGCGTGTCGTTCGTAAAAACGATATACGCCGGGACGCCCTCGGTTTTGGCGGTTTCGCGTCGCCACGCCTCGAGCCTTCTGAGCCGGGTTTCAGCCTCTTGCGACAGTGGTGGGGGCGGCGGCGGCTCGGTTACAGCGGGCACTTCGCCGGAGCTACTTACGGTGCCGGGTTGCGCGCTTTCCGGCGCGGCTGCCGACGTCGTGGGCGGCGGGGTTTCAGTTGCCGGTGCGGGCGAAGACGCGCTGCCTGCGCTGGTCTCGGTCGCCGGTGCGGTTGCGAACGTCTGGTCGGCCCCTCCGGTGGTTTGACCAGGTTGATTTTGACCGGGTTGATAAGGTACCTGAACGTCGGGTGCCTGAGCCGCCGGGTCGGGGCTCGAGTAGGCCGGTGGTCGGGGCACATCCGGCTTGTTCCCCTCGCGGTAGAGCAAATAGGCTCCGGCGGCGACAAGGATAAGCGCAAACCCGACCGACCCGAGCAGTCCAAACGAACCCAGCGCGACGAGCGCGCCGAGCGCCGCGAAGATGCCTGCGCTGTAGAGCGCCCAGCGGTTCGGTTTGGGTTCGACGCGGTCGATAGCCAAAAATCCGGCTGCCAAACTCAGCAGCATCCCGCTGTCGGTCCCGATAATCGTACCGACCGCGATTCCCAGCAAAACGCCGCCCGCGACTAAAAAGTTGTAGTTTTGCCGCGACACGTACCCGACCAAAAAGATTGCGCCGATCAGCGTCAGCCAGAGCCAGTCTGCGCCGCCGATTCGGGAGAGTAGCATCACGACGCCGATCGCGATGAGCGCGTAGGCCAGCAGCCGCTGTGGGTTTCTCGTTTTCATTCGGGCCTCCTCGTCCGCCTATAATAGCGCACCCTAGGCGGCTTGTTCGTCAGTTTGCCTCTATACGTTTTGCGTCTATGCGTCTCTCGCGCTGCGCGTAGGTGCTCGTGTATAAAACGCGTCTATGTAAGGAGTACAAGTTTTTTGCGTGTCCGGGATGCTAGCATATACTAACCATGTGTAACATTCGCTCGAGGGGACGATGAAACCGGCTGCACCGCTGCTACGACGCGCTACCAGCGTCACGCTGCGGCCTACCTTCCTCGCTAAAACCTTGTCAAGCCGCCCCAACGTACGAGACGGCCCGTCCTCGCCTACCTTGTAAAGGAGCACCCGTGATTCAGGAAACGCACCTTTTTAAGCCTTTTGACAAAACCCCGATTTCGGTCGTCAGCGAAACAGGAGTGTGGCACGCTCCCTTTGAGCTAAGCGTAGACGACGCCACCCTCAAGAAAATGTACTACGACCTAGTGCTCGCCCGAATGCTTGACGAACGCCTCGTCAAGCTCCAGCGGATGGGTAAAACCAGTTTCGTCGCGCCGACCTCCGGCCACGAAGGGGCGCACATCGGCGCGGCCTACGCGCTGCGCGCCGGGTTCGACTGGCTTTTTCCGTACTACCGCGACCTCGGCCTGGTGACGGCGCTTGGCGTGCCCCTCCGCGAAACGTTCGGACAGATGCTCGGGACCCGGGCCGACCCTAACAAGGGCAGACAGATGCCGAACCACCCCGGTTCGGCGGCGCTCAACATCTATACGGTGGCCTCGCCTATCGCCTCGCATATCCCGCCCGCAGTCGGCGCAGCTATAAGCATGAAGCTGCAGGGAACCGGACAGGTCACGCTCACGACCTTCGGTGACGGCGCGACGAGTGAAGGCGATTTTCACGCGGCGCTGAACTTTGCCGGGGTGCAGGGCGCGCCGATCGTCTTCGTCTGCGAAAATAACGGCTACGCGATTTCGGTCGGTCTAAACAAGCAGAGTGCGTCGGAAACGGTCGCGGCCAAAGCGCACGCGTACGGGATGCCGGGCTACACGGTAGACGGTATGGACACGCTCGCGTGCTTTTTCGTGGTGCAAGAGGCGGTCGCGCGGGCGCGCGAGGGCCGCGGCCCGGTGTTGGTCGAACTGCTCGTCTACCGTTATGGTCCTCACTCGTCAGCCGACGACGATTCGGGCTACCGCGCCCCTGAAGAGGTCGCGGCGTGGCGAAAGCGCGACCCGCTCCCGAGGTTTCAAAAGTTCCTAACCAAGCGCGGGTTGTGGTCGGACGAAGCGGAGACGGCGTTACGGGTAGAACTGGGCAAGACGCTTTCAACTGCTCAGGCTGAAGCTGAAGAGGCGGGAAGTGTCCCGTCCGAATGGCTGTTCGACGACGTGTACGCCGAGCAGCCTGAGTTTCTGCGGGCTCAGCGGGATGAACTGTGATGGAGGGCGGTAGTGGCGCAGCTTAACTTCGTGCAGACGGTCTCCCGTACTTTGGCAAGTGAGATGGCCAGGGACGACAGCGTCGTCTTGCTCGGTGAAGACGTCGGTAAACGTGGCGGCGTTTTTTTAGCCACCGAAGGGCTTTTTGACCGTTACGGCCCCGACCGGGTGATCGACACGCCGCTTTCGGAAGCGGCGATTATCGGCGCGGCGGTCGGGATGGCGGCGCACGGCCTCCGGCCCGTTGCCGAGATTCAGTTTTCAGACTACGTGTATCCGGGTTTCGACCAGCTGGTCTCACAAGCGGCCAAGCTCCGTTACCGCTCCGGCGGACAGTTCTTTGCCCCGATGGTCGTGCGGATGCCTGCTGGCGGCGGCGTCAAAGGGGGGCATCACCACTCACAAAACCCCGAGACGCACTTCGTTCACACCCCCGGCCTCAAGGTGGTTTACCCGTCGTCCCCCGCCGACGCGAAAGGACTTTTAACGACCGCCATCCGCGACGACGACCCGGTTATCTTTATGGAACCCAAACGCCTCTACCGCGCCCTTAAAGAAGAGGTGCCGGACGGCGAACACCTGGTCCCGCTCGGTCAGGCGAGGGTGCGGCGTGAAGGCGACGACGTGGTGCTCGTGTCTTACGGCGCGAGCGTCGCTGAAACGCTCAAGGCCGCCGACGCGCTCTCCGAACAAGGGATTTCAGCTCACGTTATCGATTTGCGTTCTCTCTTGCCGTGGGACAAAGACGCCGTGCTCGAGGCTGTCGCGCAACTCGGGCGCGTCGTTTTGGTTTCCGAAGCGCCTAAAACCGGCGGGTTTGTCAGCGAGGTTGCCGCAACGATCTCCGAAGAGGTCTTAGATATGTTGCTCGCGCCGCCCGTACGCGTCACAGGTTTCGATACGCCGTATCCATACGCGCAAGACCGGCTCTATCTGCCGGGGGTCAACCGGATTTTGAAAGCGGTGCAGCGGGTTCTCGAGTACTGATGAGCCTTACGGTGAATCCGTTTGTCGCGTCAGCTACTGCGGCGGCTTACGCTCAGGGTCGCCCCTATTTCCATCCTTTGATTCTCGAGTTAGTCAAGGAAAAACTCGAGCTGAATACTCCCGTAAAATTGGCGGTAGACGTCGCGTGCGGCACGGGTTTGTCAACTCAAGCGCTGTTGGCCTTTGCAAATCAGGTTACCGGGACGGATATCTCGGCGGTGATGTTGGGGCAAGCTCTTAAAGATGCGCGCATCACCTACGTTCAAGCTCTGGCAGAGTCACTTCCACTACAAAATGCAAGCGCCTACCTTATCACAGTCAGTTCTGCCTTTCACTGGTTTGAACGTAGCGCGTTTTTATCAGAGGCGCGGCGGGTGCTGCGTCCGGGAGGCTGGCTCATCGTCTACGAAAACTTTTTTAGAGGGCCGCAGCACCCAAACGCCGACCTTGCACGTTGGTTTGAGCGTTACTATAAAATGTATCCGTCACCACCCAGAGACCGCGCACCTTTTACCGACGAGGACGCTCAAAAAGTCGAGTTTGAGTTCGTGGTCAGGGAAGCCTACCAAAATACCTGGTTGTTCGGGTGGGGGGGTCTGGTTGCTTACCTAATGTCGCAGAGCAACGCGGTCGCCGCAGTCTCGAGCGGGCGCTACTCAGCCGAAACGCTGCGTCTTATACTGAGCGAACAACTAGAGCCATTTTTCAGCGGTGAAGAGACCTTCCCCTTTGCTGGCTTTATCTGGATACTGAGGAGAGATCCGCGTCATGCCTAGAGAACTCGTGCTGCCCGAACTCGCCGAGTCGGTCGTCGAAGGTGAAATCGTCAAATGGCTCGTCGCCGAGGGTGAACACGTCGAGGAAGACCAACCGGTCGTCGAGGTGATGACGGACAAAGTCACTGTCGAACTGCCGAGCCCGTTTGCCGGGGTGTTAGAAACGCAGCTCGTCGCCGAAGGGGACGTGGTCGCGGTTCACGCGCCGATCGCCCGCTTTGCCGATGAAGCGGTCGGCGCGCAGGCGGCGGGCGCGACCGAAACGCCTTCGCCCACGGCCGATTTGGTTCAACCTGAAAAAGTGGCAGATGATGATACGGATGACGATAAAGATGATGGTGACGCGCGCAGTTTGTTCCGGGCGTCTAAAGACGACGTTGCCGAGCCGGTCTATCAGGTGACGCGCCCAGATACCCGAAGTGAGCCTGAACGTAAAGCTGGGCCGTACGGTCGCCCGCTGGCAGTTCCGGCAGCGCGTAAACTCGCCCGTGAGTTGGGCCTCGAGCTGAGCGCCGTTGCTGGGGGCGGCCCGAACGGGCGTATCCGCGTAGACGATGTGCGGCGCGCTGCTGAACAGAGTGCGGCTCCGACGCCGAATATGAATATGCCCAAAGCGCCCGCCTACAAAACGCCCGCCGGGTACGCGGGGCTCGAGGAGCGCGTTCCCGTCCGGGGTCTCCGGCGCGCCATCGCCAATCAGATGGTTGCCTCGCATTTGCAAACCGTTCGGACGCTGCACGTCGATGAGGTAGACGCCACCGAGTTGGTGGCGCTCCGTTCACGCCTCAAACCCCTCGCTGAAAAACGCGGGGTCAAGCTCTCGTACCTGCCGTTTATCATGAAGGCGACGGTGGCGGCACTTAAAGCGTTTCCGGTAGTGAACTCGAGCCTCGATGAAGCAGCGAGTGAGGTCGTCCTCAAACGGTTTTATAATCTGGGTTTAGCCGTCGCCACCGAGGTGGGTTTGGTCGTGCCGGTCATTAAAGATGTCGATAAAAAGAGCGTTCTCGAGGTTGCCCAAGAAGTAAATACACTCGCCGCCAAAGCCAGAGACGGCAAGCTCGCGCCCGAAGACGTCAAGGGCGGCACCTTTAGCGTCACCAACATCGGCTCGCTCGGCGGCCTTTTCAGCTTTCCGATTATCAACGTCCCCGAAGCGGCGATTTTGGGTGTTCACAGCATTAAAAAACGCCCGGTGGTGCTGCCCGATGACACCATCGCGGCGCGGCAGATGCTCTACTTGTCTCTCTCGTTCGACCACCGCATTATCGACGGGGCAGAAGCGGCGCAGTTTACGAGTCATTTGATTGAGCTGCTTACGACGCCTGAATCGCTGCTGCTCGAGGGCTAGCTGCTCTTAAACGCTTTTGGAGGCTATTGCCCCGCACGATTCCCGGACGATGAGGTTTAGCTCGAGCTGAATCTGCATCTTGTTGACCGGCTCGCCGCGAATCAGTTTGATCAGCATTTCACCGGCTAAGCGGCCGTGCTCTAGGGCTGGAGAACGGATGGTTGTTAAGGGCGGCGCGGCGTAAGCCGCCATCGGAATATCGTCATAGCCGACTACCGCGACGTCTTCGGGAATGCGTAAGCCACGCTGACGAAGCGCCGCCATCGCGCCCAAAGCGACCGTATCGTTCGAGGCAAAAAGGCCCGTGAAATCTGCGTGAGCTTCTAAAAGCGAGGTCATAGCTAGAAACCCGCTGGCTGCGCTGTAGTCGCCGGTGCGTAAAAGCGCCGGGTCGTAGGGGAAACCTACTTCTGCTAAAGCCTGCCGGTAGCCCTGATAGCGTTCATCGGCCCCCTGATACTCGAGCCCTCCGTAAGAGATATGCGCGATGCGGGTATGTCCCAACTTGATGAGGTGTTCGGTCAGCCGTTTCGCAGGCGCGGAGTTGTTATCGGTCGAAACCGTATGGGCCTGCGGCAGCTCGGACGCGCCCATAATCACAACTGGGATGTCTTCTTTAGTGAGTTTTGCAAGCCCCCTGTCCCCTCTTCTTGGATTTAGTACGACGAGCCCGTCAACTTGCTTGGCCCTTACAAGTTCCAGATAGGCGTCGGGTTGCGCCGGGTCTTCGATCGCCTCGACAATAACCTTGAAACCGTACTTTTGACTCACCTCGTTAAGGCCGTAAAGCGCGCCCGGAATAAACGCATCCACTTGCAGGTGTTCAGCGTGACAGATAAAAAGCCCCAGCGTGCGGGTGCGCCCACTTGCCAGGGTGCGCCCCGCTGCGGCGGGGATGTAACTAAGACTACGAGCAGCCTCGAGCACCCGCGCCTGCGTCGCCGCGCTGATATTGGCTTTATCGACCCCATTGAGGACAAAAGACACCGTTGTGCGAGAAACGCCCGCGAGTTCGGCAACTTCAAAACTCGTCGGGCGTTTGGTCTTCACTGCAGGTTCCCCCAGTTGAGCAGACGCGTCACCTCAAAAGTTTACGTTAGCGAACCAGGTCTTTTTGTCGTGGATTACGAAACGCTTCAGGCACCATCTCGCCGTGGGCCTCGAGCAAATCATCGACCAGGCTATGAACCTGCTCCAAATCCAGTTCGGCGCTCGTATGCGGATCGAACATGGCGGCGTGGTAGAGGTGATCTTTGTTACCCGTCAAGATGGCCTCGACGGTTAAAGCTTGCACGTTGATATTGGTTTGCATCAAGGCGACAAGTTGTGGTGGCAACGCGCCGATATGCGTGGGTTGGACGCCGTTTTGATCAACCACACACGGGACTTCGACGCAGCATTCGGGCAAGTTATCGATAAGCCCGGTGTTCATGACGTTGCCGTAAACGACCCTGGGCTGCCCCGTTTCACACGAGTGAATGATTAAAGAACCGTATTCGGGTGAGCGTTTGATGGTGAGCATCTGCTCTATCATCCGGGCCTCGTCGCGGATGCTGCCGTCCGTCGGCGCGTCGTCAGTGTGTTCGCTGTGAACGTCTTGCACCTTAAAGGTGGTGGTGGAGTCCTCGAGCTTGTCCCTTAATCTCTCCCATCCCTGAATCTGAAACTCGCAGCGGCGTAGATATTCGTCTATCGGGATATTAAACTTGTCAATCAGTTCGGGCCGGTTCCCTTTGATAAACCACGGCGTGTATTCGGAAAAGTGTTCGCTCGATTCAGTCACAAAGTAGCCTAGCCGCCTGAGCATCTCATAACGGACGCGGTTCGTGTCGGGGACGCGGCCCTCGTCCAACACGCGCTGTAGCTCGGGATACAGGTCTTTTCCGTCACGTTCAAAGGTAAGGTAAAACGCGACGTGGTTGATACCCGCGACGCGGTAGTTGATTTGCTCAACCGGTACGCCGATGTCTTTGGCCAACTCTCCGGCGGTGTGCGGCACACTGTGGCAGAGCCCGACGGTTTTGATGGAGCTCGAGCGGCTTAACGCCCAGCAGTTCATCGCCATCGGGTTGACGTAGTTCAGGTGCCACACGTCGGGGCAGAGCCGCTCCATGTCGTGCGTCATCTCTAAGAGAACCGGCACCGTTCGCAGCGCCCGCATAATGCCGCCGATCCCTAAAGTATCGCCGATGGTTTGCTGCAACCCGTACTTTTTCGGGATGTCGAAGTCAATCACCGTGCTCGGTTTATATCCGCCCACCTGAATCATATTGAGCGCGTAGTCTGCGCCGTCTAACGCAGCTTCGCGGTCGGTCGTCGCCGTAATCGTCGGTTTGGCCCCTAACGCGTCCGCGACCTTGTGCGCCACAATCTCTGAGGTCTTAAGTCGTTCAGCGTTGATGTCGAACAGCGCAATCTCTGAATGAGCGAGTTCAGGAAAACTTAAAATATCGCCGAGCAGGTTTTTGGCGAATACAGTGCTGCCCGCGCCGATAAAGGTGATTTTGGTCATGAAACTCCTTAAACGATGCCCACATAAAATTACATCTAAAGCTCGTCCCGCTCGGCAAAAGCGCGGAGCGGGACGGCTCTAAAAAAGCTTACTGGAAAAGTGCGTTGATCTGCTCGTTGGCTTGCGTCAGTGTGGGTTCGACTTCGGCGTTGTTGGTGAATATGTTTTCCATCGCGTTGGTCAAAATCGAGGTGATCTGTGCGCCGTAGTCGGTAATCGGGAAGAGGAAGGTGCCGTTTTCAGCGGTAGCCTCTTCGGTAAACGGCGTCACATCAACGCCCCTCGAGCTGTAGGTTTCAACGGCTGCGTCAACACCTGACTGGAGCGCGGGGAACACGACACCTGCTGCGCCCACGATGTTCTGGCAATCCGCCGAGCCCAAGAACTTGACCCATTGCCACGCTTCTTCCTGATGCTGTGAACCGGCCCAGATAGAATCCGCCAGACCGTTAAACATGCTTTTGCGCCCATTGGGGCCGACCGGTAATTTGGCAATGCCGACCTCGAAAGGCGAGTTGTTGGCGTACTGACCGATCTGCCATGAGCCGTCGGTCACTAAAGCGCCTTGCCCTGCTGAGAAGAGCGCATTGGCTCCGACACCCGCAACATCTGAGGTGAGCGGTGAGAGGTGTTTGTTGTTCACCACATCTTGAAGCCAGCTGATCGTCTCGATAAACTTAGGGTCACTGTAGTTGTACTGATCGCCCCAGATACCGTTGGTGGGCACCCAGCCGTTTGACGCTGCAAAATGGCTCCATTCGGTCTGCCCACCGCCGCCGCCTGCTCCCGGCATGATAAAGCCGTACTGCACGACTTTGTTCGGGTCGAAGTCGGGTGAAAGCGCATTATTGCCGTTCTTATCCAAGGTCAGCTTGGAGACAACCTCTTGAAAGGTGCCACCGTCTTGCGGGTTCCAAGTCCAATCTTCCATCACAGCCGGGTCAATTCCGGCAGCGTCGAACATCGCTTTGTTGTAAAAAATGGCGACGGTGTCCCAATCTTTGGGTAGTCCGTAACGCCCTTCGTCTTTTTGCCAGAGTGAGGCCAGTTTACCGATGTAGTTGCCCGTGTCAACACTGTCTCTTTCTACGAGCGGCTGCACGTCAACGAGCTGATTGTTGGTGACAAACTCGGGGTACTTGGCGAGGTGGTCGGTAAACACGTCGGGCGCAGTGCCGGAGACGAAGCCGGTGGTGATGGTCGTCCAGTAGTCGTCCCAACCAATCTGCTCGAGGTTGACCTGAATGTCGGGGTTTTGTTCTTGAAAGGCTACCGCGCACTGCTGGTAGGCTGGAAGCTGATTGGCGTCCCAGAGCATGTACTTGATCTGGGTTTGAGCGAGAGCGGCGCTGGTGGTTAAAAGCGTGCCGGTTACGGTGCCGAGGACGGCGAGGCGAGATAATTTCACGAAATCACTCCTTTAAGTGGTCGAGGGTTTACAGCTTAGAAACAGCCTAATGGGTTAGCAAACGTGGGTCAATCAACGATATAAACGGCGGTCATCACCTCCTACTTGAGTCCGCTGAAGGCGAGCGAATCAACGATGCGGCGGCCTAGAAAGATCATCAGCAAGAAAATCGGGACGATGCTGAGGAGCGTCGCCGCCGTCAGCCCCGTCCAGTCGGGAACGCCCTGCGGCGTCTGGCTGCGAAAAATCCCCAGCGCGACGGTCAAGACCCGGATGTTCTCATCACGCCCGACCAGAAAGGGCCAGAAGTAGTCGTTCCACATGTTGATGCTCGTCAGAATGGCGAGCGTCGCCAGTGGGGTTTGGCTGATCGGCATAACGATACGCCAGAAGATACCGAAGGGGCTCGCCCCGTCTAAGCGGGCGGCTTCCTCGAGTTCTACCGGTAGCGACAGAAAGAACTGTCGGAGGAAAAAGACTGCAAAAGGTGTCATGAGGAGGTATGGGGCGACCATCCCCTGCATCGTATTGAGCCAACCGAGCTGCCGAATCAGCACGAAATTGGGGATAAACAGCACGATACCTGGAACCATAAGCGCCGAGAGATAGAGAAAGAAGATCACGTTGCGCCCTGGAAACTTGAGCCGTGCAAACGCGTAGGCGGACATTGCAGAAAAGAAAATCTGAAAGACGACGACAAGCCCGGTGAAGAAGACCGAATTGCGTAAAAAGAGCGGGAAGTTGAGCGTTTGCCCTGAACCGCCCGAAGCGACCATCTCGTCCAAACTGACAAGACCCAGCGCGCGGCGGAAGTTAAACAAGGTGGGCTCGGCAGGTAACAAGGAACCGGCGGTGCTGAAAAGAGAACGCTGGCTCGAGAGCGACGTCTTGATCACGATCCAGATGGGCAGCAGCGTAATTAGAATAAGCAAGATCAGGACGAGCCAAGCAACCAGTTTGCCCCAGTTAAAACCCGATCTTTCGCGCTCTGGTTGCGCCGACGTCGGTGTTTGCGGTTGAGCGATCATAACGTCTCCTTTAGGCGAGGTCGGACTGATCCGAGCGGAAAAACCTGAGCTGCAACAGCGTAATCGTAATCAGGATGGCAAAAAGCGTCATCGACAGGGCGGTTGCGTAACCCATCCGTGAGAACTGAAAAGCGTTTTCGTAGATGTACCAGACCAGCACCTTGGTACTGTTAACCGGCCCGCCGCTCGTCGTAACCGCTACGGTATCGAAAATCTGAAACGACCCGATCAGCGACGTGACCAGTACGAAGACTGTGACCGGGCGCAGGAGTGGCAAGGTGATGCCCCAAAACATCCGGTTTTCCGACGCACCGTCGATCCGCGCCGCTTCGTAAAGCGAGCCCGGAATCCCCTGCATCCCGGCGTAAAAAAGCAGCGCCGTAAAACCCATGTGCCGCCAGATGTTAACAAAAGCAATTGTCCAGATGGCCTGGTCGGGCGAGCCGAAAAAGGGTTGACGGCTAAACCCCAAAGCTTGAATCACCGAGTTGACGTAACCCAAAAGTGGATCGAGCATCCAGAGCCAGATCAGCGCGACGATGACGTTTGAAAGGAGATAGGGCAAGATCATCACGCCGCGTACGAGCATAGAGGTGGTCAGGCGGCTCATCAGCACAGCGAGGAAGAGCCCCAGAACGGTTTGTAGCGGGATGTTAGCAAGCACATAGATGCCCGTAATCTTGAGCGCGTTCCAGAAGAGTGGGTCGGCAATCATCTCCCGGTAGTTTGCCAGCCCGACCGGGTTGGGGTCACGGAGGAGGTTCCAGTCGGTAAAACTGATCAGCAGACCGCGCACAGCGGGAAGCGCATAAAAAAAGAAAAAGCCGATAAAACTCGGTAAGATAAAAAGCCACGCCGTGACGTGCTCGCCGGTGAAGATGCGTTGCCACAAGCTCCTTTTCGGGCGCTCTTGAGCTGGATACGTCGATACCGCGGCCATGTTTACCTCCGCCGGGGCAGCCGCCAAACTTGAAAACGCCGAAAACGGTCCGAAAACCTGACGATTTCACGGCTTGCCCGTTGACTAACACGTGTTAGCTTTGCTTTAGATTAGAAGGTAGCAGAGCTTTTGTCAATACTTCGGGAGTTGACGCGAAAGCCAACTCGAGCGAGGCTTGGACTTTCTTGGTTCTCGAACGCTATCACCCCTACGGCTTCTAAGACCAAAGACTGAGGTAAAGCAGGACTAGGCACGTTACGCTTACAGAGTAAGCGGTGAAGTAGGAGGGGACTCGTGGATCAAGCGCTACCTGTAAAAGCCGTTCAAGCTTGGCAAAACGCTGCCAATATTCAGGATAAAGAGCAACTGTTAGAGCTTTCCGCTCCTGACATCGAAATCGTCGGCCCACGTGGTTCGGGTTACGGTCATGAGCTGTTAGCAGCTTGGCTGGCACGTGCCGGGCTGATCCTCGAGACGAAACGTATTTTTGTTCGGGGTGATAGGGTTGTTTTAGCACAGCACGGCGTATGGCGCTCACCTAAAACGGGTGAGGTGACTGGTGAAGCGGATTTGGCCTCGAGCTTCAAGGTTTCCAAGGGCGTCGTAACACAATTTTCACGGCATGAAAAGCTCGAAGAAGCTTTAGCACAGGCGCAGCTTAGCGAAACAGATGAAGTGGCCCTTTAGGTCTACACTTTGCCAGGTGAGCTACAATGCCCTTATGAACGCCCCTAAAGGCATGTTTCAGCTGAGCGTAAAGGATTACCTCGAGGGTGAAAAAGACGCGCCTTTCAAACATGAACATGTCCACGGCGAAGTTTTTGCGCTCGCCGGAGCCAGCGACGTGCATAACACGGTTGCGCTGAATATCGCTCTTGCGCTTACTCCCGCCGCACGCCGCAAAGATTGCCGCGCGTACGCCAGCGACATGAAAGTTCGGATCGGCGATATTTTCTATTATCCGGGTGTGATGTTCGTCTGTGAAGACAATCTCGATCCTTACTACAAAGAAAAGCCGTGCGCGCTGGTTGGAGTGCTGAGTCCGAGCACGCTGCGCACTGACACGAACGAAAAGCGTTACGCGTATCTAAACCCGCCAAGCTTGTCACTTTATCTGCTGGTGGACAGCCGCCGTTTCTTGTGGGGTTACTACCGGACGAAAACGGGTTGGGAAGAGCGAGTGTTTACTGAAGGGGAGACGGTTCCGGTTCCTTGCGCTGAAGTCGAGCTGAAGATGGCGGCCTATGTGCAGACGCCGTATCTGTAGCCCAGACTCATGAACGGTGACATCAGCCTGCCGCTCGAGCGCCGTCTCGAAGAACTTTCAACCTTAAACGCCATTGGCGACATCTTAAACCGCGAGCCGGACTTTTCCGAGGCGTTAAAAGAAGCGCTTCAAAAACTTGTCGAACTGCTCGAACTGCGTTCGGGTTGGGTTTTTTTGACGCGAGTTGTCCAGGGCGACCTGCATCAAGGGACGTTCGCCGTTGCCGGGGTAACGGGGCTACCGCCCGCGCTGAGCGAGCACGATCACCGCCCGCTCTGCCAGGGTTCGTGTGATTGTCAGTGGCTGTTTCGGCAAGGGCAGCTCGACGCGGGCGTCAACATCGTTCACTGTAGCCGTTTGGAAGCCGCCACAGGGGACAAAGGGGGGCTCGAGCTGCACGCCAGCGTGCCGCTCTTGGGCCGCGCCGGGCCGGTCGGGATTCTCAACCTGGCGGCGGCAGGCCGAGACACGTTCGACGCGGAGACGCTCGCCTTTCTAACGGCGGTCGGGCGGCAGCTCGGGACGGCGTTTGAACGGGCCGCGCTGCTCACGGCGCGAAGCGAGGCGGCGCAGCAGCTGGCCGTTTTAGAGGAGCGGCAACGGTTCGCCGCTGAGATGCACGATTCGGTCTCACAACTTCTTTTCGCCGCTGAACTGGCGTTGCAAACGGGCGCGCTGGCGCGGGCCGAAGACCTCGTGGCGGGCGCACAAAATGAACTCCGGGCGCTCGTCGAGGTGCTCCGCCCCGCCGACCTTCAAGGTGGACTTAAAGGGGCGCTCGTAAGGCTTGCTGAACGTACCGAGGGTGCGCTGCGGGTACAGCTCGAGGCGCAGCCACCCCCGCTGCCACCCGAGCATGCCGAAACGCTCTACCGCGCCGCCCAAGAAGGCGTTCACAACGCGCTCAAACACGCCCGCGCCGGTCAGCTCCGGCTCCGCTGCGAGGCGGTTTCGGGGGGCGTCCGGCTGAGCGTCGAAGACGATGGGGTAGGGCTCCCCGCGCCCCTGACCGAAGGTTTCGGCCTCCGCAGTTTGCGGCGGCGGGCCGAAGCTTTAGGTGGCACCTTAACCTTGACCGCGCGCTACCCACACGGGGTAAGTCTCGAGCTGGAGTTGCCCCTTGAATAGTGCTGCCGCACGCATCTTACTCGTGGACGACCACCCGATTGTCCGCGAAGGGCTCCGGGCGTACCTGTCGTTGCGTCCGGGGCTGACCGTCGTCGGTGAAGCGGAGAGCGTTTCAAAAGCTTTGGCTTTACTGGGGCCGACCCAACCCGACTTGGTGCTGCTAGACGTAAAGCTCGAGGACACCAACGGCCTGTCGTTTTTAGAAGAACTGCGGAAACGAGAAAGTACGCTTAAAGTCCTTTTGCTGACCAGTTTTTTAGACGAAGACTACCTGCGCGAAGCGCTCCGGTTGGGCGCTGCCGGGTATTTGCTCAAACGTGCGGGGCAAGGGGCGCTGTTAGACGGTATCCGGGCGGCGCTGCGCGGTGAACGTGTGCTTGACCCGGCGGCGGCGGCGCTCTTGCCGACCCTGCAAGACGACCCCTTGAAACGCCTTACCCCACGTGAACGGACTGTTTTGGAACTGCTCGCTGAGGGACTGTCGAATAAAGCCGTTGCCAAACGCCTGGATGTAGGCGAAAAAACGGTCAAAACGCACGTCAGCAGTGTACTCGCGAAGTTAGGCGTCAAAGACCGGACGCAGGCAGCGCTTTACGCGCAGTCGCGGCGGTTCTAAGCTTACTTGGGTGCAGTTCGTTTAACGGCTCTCTGCGCGCCACTCCTTTAGCAAAGTCATTTCACGTTCGGCAGTGAGACCAGCTTTTAGCGGCTCGTTGGAGTCGCGTGTTTGATCCCACGTGAAAGTATCCTTAATCGTTTCGTCAAGCGGTCTATACGTCAGCCCGTTCTGCAACGATCTATGAATACTGAGGTCGTAAAATCCTTCCCAACCCGGCATTCCCTCGACCGGATGCCACGGCATCAGTTCCCCGGCTTCTAAACCGTGCCCCAACAAAAAATCGTTTTCGACCCAGACGAGTTCAGCGTCTGGATTAAGTGCGTTTCGGCAAGCTTCGAGAAAGTCTCCGAAGGTCAATGTGTCATCCGGGCCGGTCGCGTTAAAGGTGCCGCTGAGCCTGTTGACGGTAGCTTCCAGCAACCACGCCGCCAGGTCACGGGCGTCGGTAAACTGTACATGCTGTGCGGGGTTGCCCGGTGCCAAAACCTGGGCCTCGAGTCCTCTACCCGCCAAACCAACGCGCCGCACCCAGTAGGTCAAGCGGTCGGTGTAGTCGTAAGGGCCGACGACCAAACCGGGTCGCACGACCAAAGCGTTAGGAAAGGATGATGTAACGACGCCCTCACACCTGGCCTTGAGCGGGCCGTATAACTCACCATAAGCTGCACCGGTACCGTCGCGCTGAGCCGCCTCAACCGTAGCGACTTCTTCGTCAGTCACGGTACTGACAGGGGCTGCCTCGTTCATACCGAACTGCGCGAAATCTCGGTAAACAGATACGGTCGAGACAAAGGTGTAGTGGTCAACCGCATTTTGAAGAAGCTTACGCGTGCGCTCTACTACGCTGGGCGTATAGGCGCTCGTGTCGATAACCGCGTCCCACGTTCTGCCCGCTAGCGCGCTTACATCACCGTATCTGTCTCCAACTAACGCCTTTGCTTCAGGGAACACATCACCCCGCTTATTGCGGTTAAACAGCGTAACCTCGTGCCCCGCTGCGAGCGCCGCTTCAGTTAAGTGTCTACCGATAAACTGCGTACCGCCGAGGATTAAGAGCTTCACGCCACCAGTGTGACACACGGCTCGGGGCGGCGCGACTGCGTCTCCAGCTTCAAATAGCAGGCACCGACGGCGCACACTAAGCGGCGAAGTCGGTGGGGCGTGACTCTGCAGGGTACAGCGTTTGTACACTTGCGCCGCTGAGCTCCTCAGCGTGCCGAGGCGTAAGGTAAACCATGAACCGAGAGGACGACCCGAAAAACCGCGTTACCTTTGCCGAACCGCAAACACACGCAGACTTGGGCGCGGCGCTCACCGTTTTGGCGGACAGCTTTCAGACTGCAGAGAATTTTGCCGCTATATTTCCGGATGTTCAGGCGCGGCAACGGGCGCTGCGGCACCTTTTTCGGTTGCTCCTCCGGGACGCAGGTCATTTAGGAGGGGTTACGGTGGCGCGGCAGAAGGGTGATATCGGGGCGGCGGTCTGGTATGGGCCGGGGCAGGCCCAACTGACCTTTTCGCGGCAATTACAAACCGTGCCCGAACTCGCGCGTATCTTCGCGGCGTCACCCGCGTCTTTTTTACGTTTCGCCCGGCTCGGCAGCGCGTTGGAGAAAAGGACGCTGTCTGCGCCTCACCGCTACCTCTCGGCGCTGGGGATAAGTCCGGCTTGGCACGGTGGGGGCGTAGGTTCAGCGCTTCTCGAGCTGGGCACGGCTGGGGCCGACGCGCAGGGACTGCCCTGTTATTTGGAAACGTTTAGCGAGGCGAACGTACGGTTTTATCGGCGGCGCGGGTTTGAGGTTGTCGCGCAAGGGGACGACCTTATCCCCGGTGGGCCACCCTTTTGGTTTATGTCGCGGCCTGCAGGGAAAAAGCCTTAAACAAAATTTTAGGCGACGAACTCGAGCTTTAACGACGTGTCATCGACTTCGCGCTCCTCAGAAGCGCAAATAAGCCGCGCGTCCGCACCGTAACGCGTCCGCATCATCATCACGACGCTTTCAATCGGAGCCTGCGTGCGGGTCAAAAAGTCGCCGTTTAAGTAGACCTCTTTGTCCATCAGCAGCTCCGGCGCAGCCAGACCGAACGAACCGTTAAGCTGCTCTAAAGCGCCCTGCGCCTTGGCGACGACTTCACTCAGGTCGCGGTGGAGTGAAAAAAACGAGATAATCCGCTCGCGCTCGCTTTCGGTCATGTATTTGGCGGAGTACGAACCGGTCAGCTGGTGCAACAACTTCTGGTACTGCGTGGGGGTCAGCTCAAGCTCATCGCGGAGCGCGTGGATGGCCTGAAGCTGGCCCAAGTAGTGCGAATAGTCTTGTTTAAGGCCACGGGGCGGGTGGTCTTGAAGGATCTGTTCCATAAAAAAAGTATACCTTGGAAATACCTTAATTGTTAAGGTATGGGCGACATTTCAGGGTCGTTTTGGCTTTATAGAAACGCTGTCCAGAACGGGGTTTTCTTGTTTTAGAAGTAGGCTACGGAATATGTCGTGCAACGTGTATTCCGTAGCTGGTAAAGCTTAACTTCGGGGAACCGGCTCCGTCCACGTTTCGCTCAAAGTAAACGTCGCTTGGCTCCTAATATCGTCTGACGACGCGCCGATCAAAACGTCGAACGTACCCTTTTCGGCAACCCAGGCGTTCTGCTGCACGTCGAAGTACGCCAGCGCCCGCATATTCAGGCTAAAAGTGGCAACTTTGGTTTCACCCGGTTCTAAAGCTACCTTCACAAACCCCTTCAGCTCTTTTTCAGGGCGCTCGAGGCTCGCTTCGGTATCCCGTACATAGAGCTGCACGATCTCTTGTCCGGCCCGGTCGCCGGTGTTCGTAACAGGAACGCTGACCTTAAGCGTTTCGCCTGCCTCCAACTCGTCCGCCGAAAGCGTCACGTCGCCGTACTCGAACGTCGTATACGACAAACCAAAGCCGAAGGGAAAAAGCGGTTTGACGCCCGCGTGTTCGAAGTGCCGGTAGCCGATAAAAATACTCTCGCGGTACACGACCTGTCCGTCTTCACCCGGATAAGTGGACGTTTGTCCGTCCATCACCGGGGTGTCTGAAAGCTGCGCCGGAAACGTCTGCGGCAGTTTGCCCGACGGGTTGACGGTGCCCAAAAGCACGTCTGCCGCCGCGTTGCCGCACTCTTGACCGGGATACCAGAGCTGCACGACGGCAGCAACCTTGTCGAGCCACGGCATCGTCACCGGGGAGCCGGTTTGTAAGAGCACGACGGTGTTGGGGTTTGCCGCCGCGACGCGGGCAACGAGTTCATTTTGCTCGCCGACTAACTCCATGTCGGCGCGGTCGTTGCCTTCGGTTTCCCACTCGCCGTTAAGACCCACGCAGACAATTGCTACATCTGCAGCGGAGGCTAGTTTGGCGGCGCGGTCTAGGGCGTCGTCCGGCAGCGGTCTAAACATCCCGGCGCGCACCGCTGAAAGATCGAGCCCTTCCGCAGTTCTAGGGCCATACTCGAGCTTTAGGTCATGGTTTCCGGCCTCCAACTGTACCTGTCCCAGCTTCTGCGTGCTCCCGGCCCCGAAAAAGAGTTCGCCTTGCGTCCAGTCGTTCCAGTTGTCTATCAGCAAGTCATCATCTATCAACAACCGGCTCAGCCCCGCACTCACCAGGTCAAACTGATACTCGCCTGCGTCGTCAACCCTAAACGTTCCGCTAAAGCGCGCCGAAAAACTGTGCTCGACGCCGTGGCCTACCGCGTCCATCCACATCCGCTGACCGTCGGGGTTGGTGGCTTCAAAAACGACTTCACCGGAGAGGTCGGGAGCGTTGAAATACTCGAGTTTCAGCGGGCCGCCGAGTTGCTCGCTTAAAAGCGGTAATAGTTTGTGGTTCGTACACCCAAGTTCGTACGCCAGCTTGGTTTCGCCCAGCTGTTCTCTCAGCCCGTCATACGGCGAGACGCGGTAGTGCGCGTTGACCTGCGCGCTGCCGCCACCCATAATCTGCGCGGTTTTGGCGTTCGGGCCGACCACAGCGACCTTTTTTAAGGCATCCTTATCGAGCGGTAGGACGCCGTTATTTTTAAGCAGCACCGCACCTTCCGCCCCGGCTCGCCGGATAAGCGCACGGTGTTCGGGTTTGTCGTCGGCTTTCTCTTCAGAGATGTCGGGGTCTGCAAACGCGCCGATACGTTCAAAAAGTTTGAGGAGCCGCTCGCTGCTCTGTTTGACCGCTTCAGGGTCGGCGGAACCGTTTTCGACAGCTTCTAAAAGCTTTTCGCCACGGTACTTCGCCGGGCCGGGCATCTCGAGGTCTAAGCCCGCGTTGATAGAGGGAGCCGTGCTGTGCGTGGCGAACCAGTCCGACATCACCAGACCGTCAAAACCCCACTCGTCCCGCAAGACATCAGTCAAAAGGCGTTTGTTCTCACTCGCGTAGGTGCCGCCGAGTTTGTTGTACGAACACATCACCGCCCACACGCCCGCCCTCACCGCTGCCTCGAACGGCAGTAAGTACAGTTCACGGAGCGCCCGTTCAGGGATTTCCGAACTGATGGTCATCCGCTCAAACTCGGATTCGTTGCCGACAAAGTGCTTGAGCGTCGCGCTGACGCCCCGGCTCTGCAACCCTTCGATATACGCCACACCGAGCCACGCCGTCAGGTAGGGGTCTTCGGAGTAGCACTCGAAGTTGCGCCCGTTCAGCGCGCCCCGGTGCAGGTTGACGGTCGGGGCCAGCAGCACCCGCGCCCCTTTGGAGTGCGCTTCTTCTGCAAGCGCTTGACCGACCTCTTCTAACAGCGCCGTATCCCAACTTGCGGCGAGCGCAATTCCGGCGGGAAAACACGCTGCGCTGACGCCACCGACGAGCGCGCCGCCGCCCCTCGCCCCGTTGGGGCCGTCTGAGACTTTGACCGCCGGAACGCCTGCACGCTCTACCGGAACCGTAAGCCAGAACGAATCTCCGGCGAGGAGCGAAACCTGCTCTTCTAGGCTGAGCGCCTCAAATGCTGCCCTATCCATGTGATGCCCCTTTCTGAGCTGTGTTGGGATTATACGGGGTGAAAGCGCGATAGGGGAGAGCTTTGGGCTGGACTCGAGCCTATTCATCCTCAAAAGCTTCCGAAGAAGCGATACTCAGATGCTGATACATAATCTTTTAAAAGGCTTACAAACCAAACATCCTGAGTTGTCATTCTCAGGCGCGTAGGTTGGATGAAGCGTTGCCAAAAGACCGCTGAGTCGATGGGCAAAACTGCTACACTAAGCGGATGGAAACGCCTACCGATATAGACATTTACGGTGGCAGAAACCCGTTAGATATGCCACTGTATAGCGTTGCAGAAGCGTCACGCTATCTGCATATTGCTCACTCTACTGTAAGGTACTGGTCAAAAGGCGGCCCCTACTCCTCAAAAGGTAAGAAGGGCTATTTTGAACCGCTGATCAAAGCCTCTGGTCAGGGCAGGTTGTCTTTGTCGTTTCTAAATCTTGTAGAGCTAGATGTATTACAGAAGCTGCGCAAGGTGCACAAGGTGAGTTCAGAGACAGTACGTATAGGTTTACTTAATGCAAAGAAAGAACTTGGCACCGAGAGGCCACTTTTGAGCGAGAGCTTGTACACCTTTGGCAGACACCTTTTTACCGATAGCGAAGGTAACTTAATTAAGCTTACTAATATCGAACAGGCTGTACTGGAAGGAATTTTGAGGCAGGTTCTCGAAAGAGTTCAGAGAGACGAAGCAAAAATACCTATAAAGTTTTATCCTACGGTAGATAATGCTCCTATTGATAAGCCTATAGTATTTGATCCCGAAGTCTCATTTGGAAAACCAGTTCTTAACGGTGTTGGCATACGCGCGAGCATGATCATTATCAGGCTGACCTCTGGCGAAACAGTTGACGACGTAGCACGTGACTACGGTATAGATGTTGATCTTGTCACTAGTGCAGCGATGTACGCACACAAAAGTGCTGCTTAGTGCTTACATTCTTCGTTGACCGAAGTATAGACTCTTCTCTATTTATAGACCCTCTAAGCGCAGCAGCCGTAGTTACAAAACGGCACCGTACATATTTTGTGCATGATACGAAAGACACAGTATGGATTGCCGAGGTTGCCAAACAAGACTGGATAATTGTTACAGCAGACGAAATGATCAGCTTTAATGAGGTTGAGAAAACAGCAGTTAAGAAAGCTAAGGCAAAAGTTTTGCACCTTTCGATGGGAAAGAATCCACATTTTCCAGACCTAGCCACGAATTTTCTCAACTCGTTCAGGCTTATGAAAAAACTTTCTACACAAAGAAACCTCCATGCGTAGCCGTTCTAACAAAACCACACGCTAAAGACTTTCAAGCAAACAAACCTGGGAAAATTAGAGTTGTTGATGTAAGCAATTGGTAAGAAATTTGAGCCGTACACGCGAACGTGACTTACTACAGCACCGACTAGCAGAGCAAAGTCGTCCAGGGCTTACGCATGTACTCCGATTTCACAAGCAAAGCTGCTCTTGGGCTTTCGATGACCTTGCTGAGCTGAGCATAACCCTGGCAGCACTCGAGTGAGTGACGCAAATGCCGAGAAAAATCTATATGCATAAGCCTTGTAAAGTCACCCCGAACCTTGACGCCGCCCCCGATACACGCCACAATAGAAGTCCAGCGGTACGTCTTTGTTTTGACGCCGCGACCTCATCTCGAGCAGCAGCAGGGACCTGGCCCGAAGACGTTGCAGCAACCAGCTTTCATCTAGGCGGGTGCTCCCTCCAGCCGGTAACTGGTCACGATGGCCTCACCGGATAGATGAGAAGAGCGGTTTTCCCTCTTCTGTCACACCCCCTAGAGGAGGACCTGGCATCAATACAACCTACGAAGCTCCGTACACTCCGCGCATCTCTATCGAACTCGTGCCACGTAACCAAGTGGCGCTTGCAGACGATTTGAAAACGCTCGCCGAACATTTTCCTTTTGTCGACACGGTCAACGTGCCCGACCTAGCGCGTTTTAATTTTCGCAGCCATGAGGCGTGCAAGCAGGCGCAAGGGCGGATTCGCCGCGCGATTCCACACTTGCGGGCCGTCGGGACGAATCTTAAAAACCTGAACCCGCTGCTGAGCTACTTGGATGAGCATGAGCTGCACGAGGTTTTAGTCGTCAACGGCGATTTACCCGCCGATATGAGCCAGCCGAGCTATCCGACCTCGAGCGTCCAGCTTATCCGGGCCATCAAAGCGGCGCTGCCTCACGTCGAGGTCTACGCGGCTTTAGACCCTTACCGGCAATCGCTCCTTAAAGAACGAGATTACGCCTTGGAGAAGCTCGAGGCTGGCGCGAGTGGTCTCTTTACCCAACCCTTTTTCGATACACGGTTGATGCAGGTGTATCTCGAGCTGTTACCGGGCGTCAACCTCTATTGGGGTGCGACGACGGTGACGAGCAAACGCTCCTTGGGTTACTGGCAAAACCGCAACCACGCCGTTTTTCCGGCGCACTTTAAGCCGACACTTACCTGGAGTCGGACGTTTGCCGCCGAAGCGCTGCGTTTTGCCCAGGCCACGAAAACGAACCTCTACTTTATGCCGATTAAAACCGGCTTATACGACTTTCTCGAGGGTATTTTAACCGAAGACGTATGTTGTCCGGCGGTGAGAACATGAAGCTTAAAGAAAAACCTTCGGCTCAGCTTTTACGGGACGCGCTTAAAGAACGCGTTTTGGTCCTCGACGGCGCGATGGGCACGATGATTCAGCGGTATGGGTTTTCCGAAGCGGATTTTCGTGGGGCGCGGTTTAAGCATCACCCTTCGCCGCTCCAGGGTGCGAACGACATTCTGACGCTCACGCAGCCGCAGATCATCGAAGAGATCCACCGGGAGTATTTTGCTGCCGGGGCCGACATCGTTGAGACGAATACCTTTAGCTCAACCACCGTAGGGATGGCCGAGTACGGCGTAGACGACGCGATATACGAGCTGAACTTAGGGGCCGCCCGACTCGCCCGCCGCGCTGCCGACGCTTTCTCAACGCCTGAAAAACCCCGTTTTGTCGCCGGGGCCATCGGCCCGACGAACCGCACCGCGAGCATGTCACCGGATGTCAATAATCCGGCTTTCCGTGCCATCGACTTCGACGCGCTCGTAGCGTCGTATAGCGAGCAGATACGCGGGCTGTTAGACGGTGGCGTCGATACACTTTTAATTGAAACGGTGTTCGATACGCTCAACTGTAAAGCGGCACTCTTCGCTGCTGAATCGGTCTTTGAAGAGCTGGGTTTCAAAGTGCCGCTGATGGTCTCGGGTACCATTACCGACGCGAGTGGGCGGACACTTTCCGGGCAGACGCTCGCCGCGTTTTTGATTTCGGTGTCACACGTCGATTTGCTTTCGGTCGGCCTCAACTGCGCGCTCGGCCCTACCGAACTGCGGGCGTACGTCGAGGAGCTTTCCGGCATTACCCACTTCTACACGAGCGCGTACCCGAACGCCGGGTTGCCGAACGCCTTTGGCGGGTACGACGAAACGCCGGAATCCATGCTCGAGGTCATGGAAGGCTGGCTCGAGGGCGGCTGGGTCAATATCCTGGGCGGCTGCTGCGGCACCACCCCGGAACACATCGAGGTTTTTGCCGAGGCTGCGGCGAAAATTGCGCCGCGTGTCCCGCCTACAGCTTTGTCAACAGCGCCGCCGTATCCAAAGTTTTCGGGCCTCGAGCCCCTTATCATCCGGCCTGAAACGAACTTCGTCAACGTCGGCGAACGTACCAACGTCACCGGATCGAAGAAGTTTTTGCGGCTCATTAAAGAAGAGCGTTTCGACGACGCTTTAGCGGTAGCCAGGGATCAGGTTGAAGGTGGCGCGCAGATTATCGACGTCAACATGGACGAGGCGATGCTAGACGCCGAGGCCTCAATGACGACGTTCTTGAACCTCGTTGCCGCTGAACCCGACATCGCCCGCGTCCCGATTATGCTCGACTCGTCGAAGTTTGCTGTCTTAGAGTCCGGTCTCAAACGCGTGCAGGGTAAGGCTATCGTCAACTCGATTTCGCTTAAAGAGGGCGAGGAAACCTTCCGCAACCACGCGCAGCTCGTCCGGCGTTACGGCGCAGCAGCCATTGTCATGGCGTTTGACGAGGACGGTCAGGCCGACACCTATGAGCGGCGTACCCAGATTTGTAAACGGGCGTATCACATTTTGGTCGATGAGGTCGGGTTCGCACCTGAAGACATCATTTTCGACCCGAATATCTTTCCGGTGGCGACCGGCATCGATGAACACAACAACTACGCGCTGGACTTTTTTGCCGCGACGCGCTGGATCAAGGACAATCTGCCGGGGGCGCTCGTCTCGGGCGGGGTGTCGAACGTGTCGTTTTCGTTTCGCGGGAACAATCCGGTCCGCGAGGCGATGCACGCGGTGTTTTTGTACCACGCGCGGCAAGCCGGGATGGACATGGGCATCGTCAACCCGGCGATGTTGGAAATCTACGAAGACATTCCGAAAGATTTGCTGGGGCACGTCGAAGATGTGATTTTGAACCGCCGGGACGACGCGACCGAAAGGCTCCTGGCCTTCGCCGAAAACGTCAAATCGGGCGGTAAAAAGAGCGTGAAAGACGAGGCGTGGCGAGCTGAAGAGGTAGAAAAGAGGCTCGAGCACGCCCTCGTCCGGGGTATCACCGACTATATCGAGGCCGATACCGAAGAGGCGCGGCAGACGCTGCAAAGTCCGCTCTCGGTCATCGAAGGCCCGCTGATGGACGGGATGAACGTCGTCGGCGACCTTTTCGGCAGCGGCAAGATGTTCCTGCCACAGGTGGTCAAATCCGCGCGGGTAATGAAGCGAGCGGTCGCGTACTTAGAGCCGTATCTGGAGGCCGAGAAACTGGCGTCGGGCGCGTCGGCGCGTAAAAGCGCCGGAAAAATTTTGCTGGCAACCGTTAAAGGTGACGTTCATGACATCGGCAAAAACATCGTTGGGGTCGTGCTGGCGTGTAACGGCTTTGAAATTCTCGACCTCGGCGTGATGGTGCCTTCTGAGAAGATTTTAGACACCGCTGCCCGCGAACAGGTGGACGTCATCGGGCTTTCGGGACTTATCACACCGTCTTTAGACGAGATGGTCTACGTGGCGAAGGAACTCGAGCGTCGCAACTTGCGTACGCCCTTACTTATCGGCGGCGCGACGACGAGCCGGGTGCATACGGCGGTTAAGATTGCACCCCAGTACAGTGGGCTGGCGGTTCATGTGCTGGACGCCTCGAGGAGTGTCGGGATTGCGGCGCGAGCCGTGAGCGATAGGGACAGGCCGGGGCTCGAGACCGAAACTCACACCTTATACGACGAGGTGCGTAAAAACTTTGCGGGCAGACAGGTCTCGAAACAGCTCATCAGCTTGAGTGAAGCGCGGAAAAATGCACCGGCCTTAGCGTTCGGTGCTGTCACTAAGCCGAGCTTTTTAGGCACAAAAATTCTAGACGATTATCCGCTCGAGGAACTCGTCGCCAAAATCGACTGGACGCCGTTTTTCCTCACCTGGGAACTTTCCGGGCGTTACCCGAACATCTTGCAAGACGAGGTGGTGGGCGAGGTTGCGACGAAGCTATTTGAAGACGCGCAAGAATTACTGAGGCGTATCGTCTCTGAAAAACGGTTTCGGGCGCGGGCGACGTTCGGTTTTTTTCCGGCGGCGCGGGTGGGGGATGACCTCGAGCTGTACACCGACGACACGCGCAAGACTGTAAAAACCCGGTTGCACACGTTGCGGCAACAAGCTGCCAAACGTGCAGGACAACCGAACTACGCGCTAGCCGATTTTGTCTCTCCAAAAGATTCGGGCGTACAGGATTATGTCGGCGGCTTTGCCGTCTCGGTTCACGGCGCAGACGAATTTGCCCGTGAGTTTGAGGCGATGCACGACGATTACAACGCGATTCTGGTCAAAGCGCTGGCCGACCGCCTTGCGGAAGCGTTTGCTGAACGGCTGCACGAACGGGTACGGAAAGAGTTTTGGGGTTACGCGCCGGACGAGCAGCTTTCAAACGACGAACTGATCCGTGAGCGCTATCAGGGCATCCGCCCCGCGCCCGGTTATCCAGCTTCTCCCGACCATACCGAAAAACGCACGCTGTTCGACCTGCTTGATGCTGGGAAAACGGCTGGCATCACCCTAACTGAAAGCTACGCGATGTACCCCGGTGCGGCGGTGTCGGGTTTTTACTTCGCGCACCCTGAAGCACGCTATTTCGGCGTCGGTAAACTTGCTAAGGACCAATTGGGAGATTACGCCGCCCGCAAGGGAATGACTTTAGGGGAGGCCGAACGCTGGCTCGCGCCGAACCTCAGTTACGACCCTGACGCGGCGCAGGCTCTAGCTGAGCGGCCCCTTGAGACGACTCGCTAGCGGGAAACCGAAATACAGCAATCAGCGCCGAGAGTGCCAAAAAGCTCCCGGTCAAGACGAAGACGACCCGGTACTCGAAAGCAGTGAAACCAAACTGCTGCATCAGCACGACGACCGCCGCACCTAAAAGTGGGGCAACCGTCCGTGACGCCGACACGATAGCGTTGTCGAGACCGTAGACCGACCCCTCCTGACCGGCCTGGGTGTAACGTGACAAGAGCGCCGCGACCGACGGTGTCAGGCCGCCTACCGCGACGCCGGTCAGCGCCTGCAAGACGATGAGCTGCCAGACCTGCGTGACAAAGCTCTGCGGCGCGTACAGCAGCGCTGCTGCAACCGCACAAACGATCAGAATAGGCCGGTGCCCGATACGGTCGCCGAGCCGTCCGATATAAACCGCGCTGAGCGTCCCGGTTGCCGCCGCGATGCCGACGATTAAACCGATTGTCGTGTTGACGCCTCGACTCGAGAGCGGCAGCGTCGCGACAAAAAGCGGCAGGATGGGCGTGAGCATATTGCGCCCCAACCAGTTGAGAAAACTCAGCGTGTAGAGCGTCCCGACCTGCGGCGTGCGGAGGATGCGCCCCCAACTCGTCAGCATCCGCTCACGGGGTTGCGCTTTTTTCGAAGGCCGGACAAAGGTCTCTTTCACTCCAAATGAGACAAGCACCCCTGATAATGCCAGCAGTACAGCCGTGACGAGAAACGTTGCCCGAAATCCGAACGTGTCTGCTAAAACGCCGCCGATAAAGGGGCCGATGGCGACGCCGCTCCCGAGTCCGAGTTGCAACAGACCCATCGCGTAGCCTACTCGGTTGCGTGGTACCGACGACGCGACGAGCGCGTTCCCTGCCGACACTGTCCCGGTCAGAAAGCCTTGCAGCGCCCGGAGCAGCACGAGCACCTCGGCGTTTGGTACAAACGCCATCAGCGCCAGCGTGACCGCGCCGCTGTACGCCGCCCGCTCGACCATCGGTTTACGCCCGTACCGGTCTGAAACCGCGCCCCAGACAGGGGAGGCGATGGTCATCGTCAGCGCTTGCGCGGAGAAGACGAGCGCCGCTAAGAGCGTCAAGCTCATGCCGGTCGCCGACCCTAGCGACTCGACGTAACGCGGCAAAAAAGGAAAGATAATTGAAAATCCGACCGACGACATCAGCTGCGCAAAGATCATGATGTAAAGGGTGCGCTGCCACGGCATAGCCCTGAGCATAACGCGAGAGCTGGGTGGAGATGTCGCGGAGGTAGCTTGCTACCGTGGATTTTTCTAAGGTTTGACGGTGCGCACGCGGTCCTGACCTTTATACGGTACGTTCAAATTCCCCCTTATGACACGGCTCATATCCAGTAAAGTAAGTATCTCCGTGTAAAGGTTATCTATCTTTGGGTTAGTGTCCACCTTCGCCATCACCTCATCGTGGTGGCCACGGTCTCGAAAGCGGCTAAGTCCAATGAACAGTGCTTCATCTTCCTTTGGCTCGAAAATGTTTACGAACCCCGCATACCCATAGGCAGCCCCCAAGTTGACGGGAGAGATCGTTTCATCATCTAGAGCACCATAACGCTTGTATATCTCTCCGGCTTCTCGCTGAACTCGAGTAAAAGCTTCGATGTTCGGCCTAGCTACAGGAAACAAGTAGATAACGGTGTACCTAGACGCCCTTTATTGATTCTGATAGCTGGCGGTTTTGCACTCTGAACGGTGCTGAACCGACGACCGCTAAACTCTATAGCGCCGATTCTACGCTAGGTATCTGTAGGCAACGTGATACAGAAAACGCGGTATGCATCTCGGGTAAGCCTAGACTCAGGGCATGACCCACACAGATATTCCGCTCTCGATCCTCGAGCTGTCCCCCGTTGCCGCAGGGATGACGAGTTCAGAGGCGCTGCGTAACACCGTAGCTTTGGCACGCCACGCTGAACGCTTGGGCTTTCACCGCTTCTGGCTGGCTGAACACCATAATATGCCGGGCATCGCCAACGCCGTTCCTGAAATCTTCATCGGACAAATTGCCAGCGTCACAAAAACCCTGCGCGTCGGCTCGGGTGGCGTGATGTTACCGAACCATTCGGCGCTCCACGTCGCAGAAGCGTTTAAGACGTTAGAGGCGCTCTATCCCGGTCGTATCGACCTCGGCGTCGGCCGCGCTCCCGGTTCCGACGGGCTGACGGCGCTCGCCCTGCGCCGGAGCCGTGAAGCCCTCCACGCTGACAACTTTGACGAACAGCTCGGTGAGTTGCTCGCCTTCGGTCACGGCGACTTTCCCGCAGGTCATCCGTTTCAGCAGGTTCAGGCTGTCCCGACAGATGTACCCTTGCCGCCCGTTTACCTGCTGGGCTCTTCGGACTACAGCGCCCGCCTCGCCGGACAGCTCGGCCTCGGGTTTGCCTTTGCCTACCACTTCAGCCCGCACGCCCTACTGCCTGCACTCACGGCCTACCGAGCGGCTTTTGCTCCTGGTGCACTGCAAAAGCCATACGTCATCATTACCGCGTCGGTCTTTTGCGCGCCGACGGACGAAGAAGCGCAGTTTTTAGCCGGGCCGATGCAGCTGACCTTTCTCAAACTCCGCAGTGGGCAGCCTATTCAAATGCCTTCGCCCGAAGAAGCTCGAGACTATCCCTACACGCTACAAGAGCAGGCGGCGCTCGAGGCGATTCGCGCCATGCAAATTATCGGCAGTTCCGATACGGTACGCACGCAGTTAGGTGAATTGCTCGAGAAAACCCAGGCCGACGAACTGATGTTGACCACGATGATGTATAGCCACAGTGACAGGCTGCGTTCGTTTGAGCTTGCCGCTGAAACCTTACGCGGAGTCGTCGCCTGAAGCACGGCCTACGGTGAAGTCACCTGTGTTTCGTTACGCTAAGGTCATGAAATTCAGCAGACTTTTTCGGCTTGGCAAACAAGGATACAACGCCTACCGCAGTTACAAGGGGCAGGGGAGAGGGCGTTATTCGTCTAGACGGTATGGTGGAAGGCGAGGGGGGACGCTCGAGCGACTCATTCGTAGACTTCTGAAATAGCCGGACATCTTTCGGTGTTCTAGTTTAAACCGTAACGATAATAAGAAAGAGCCCCTCAGTACTGAGGGGCTCCTTCTCTGGGGTTACAGAGTAAGTGGAGCGGGAGACGAGATTCGAACTCGCGACATCTACCTTGGCAAGGTAGTGCTCTACCAGCTGAGCTACTCCCGCAAGAGCGGTATCATCGGTCGATAAACGCTATCAGTCAAAGCTGCGACGTCAATTTCTCGTTTCAGATACCACAAAGCTGCTTAAAAATAAGAGGCGTTACCCGATGGGCAACACCTCTTGATCAAAATAAATTCCTCGCACTGACCTACTTTTGCAGGGGGCTGCCCCCCAACTATCATCGGCGCTGGCGTGCTTAACTTCCGAGTTCGAGATGGGATCGGGTGGATCCACGCCGCTAGGAGCACGAAGAAAAAAATAGTAACAAGTCAAATAAGTGTGAACAAAGATAAGTCCAATTTAGGGTTAAGTCCTCGATCTATTAGTACTGGTCAGCTAAACACGTTGCCGTGCGTACACTCCCAGCCTATCACCCGGTGGTCTTCCGGGGATCTTACTCCCACAAGGGGATGGGAAATCTCATCTTGGAGTCGGCTTCGCGCTTAGATGCTTTCAGCGCTTATCCGTTCCGCACATAGCTACTCAACATATGCCCTTGGTAGACAATTGAGAAACTAGCGGTGCGTCCATTCC
>JAABUN010001370.1_pt1 | contig 54346 bp, 41 predicted proteins | sample 5559311 | NCBI WGS metagenome assembly JAABUN01 (sample SAMN10711877, study PRJNA513370) | rock metagenome | isolation source: Antarctica rocks | place: Antarctica: Victoria Land, Siegfried Peak sud
GCCGCCCGCAACGCCGCCGACAGCGCCATCGACTGGCGCTTCACCACCGCCGACGCCCGCATCAAGCTCAAGCACCTCTACCCCGTAATTGACGATTGACAACTCACTAGAAACTGTATGAGAAGGGTACGGACACGCCGAAGATCGCCGCGCACCATGCGGACGAGGTCGCGTCCGTACTCCATTGTGCTCCCGAACTGCGGCAGTCCGTCGCTGCCAACACGTCCTACGCCACCCCTTCTCGCACAGTTTCTAGTGCTTCCTGTGCCTGGGCCTCGTCCAGTCCCGCCCCGCGCGCGATCCGCCAGCGCATCTCCGTGGTCAGCAGGCCGGGCGGGATGTGGGCATCGCTATTGACCAGCAGCTTCGCGCCGACCGCGAGCGCGGTCTTGGCGACGTGGCCGTTCGTCAGCGAGTGGCCGCGCCCGTAGGTCAGTTCGAGGAAGATGTCGTTGTCCCGCGCCGCCGCCGCGTCCTCCTCGGTGATCAGGCCGGGGTGGACGAGCAGATCGACCAGCTCGCAGCGGACGGTGGCGGCGTTGGTGCCGGGAGCGGTCGGCTCGACCGGTGTCTCGCCGTGGACGTTGACGATCTCCGCCCCCCACTCGCGCGCCTTGTAGGCGGCGCTGGGGATCACCTCGGGCGGGAGATGGGTCAGCTCGACGCCGATGAAGACCTCGATCTCCGGCCAGGCGTCGCGCACGGCGTCGCGGTCGGCGCGGAGGGTGCCGAGGATGCGCTTCAGATCGCCGACGCCCGCATGGTCGGTGATCGCCAGCGTGGCGTATCCGGCGACCGCCGCGCGGCGGATCAACTCGACCGGCGAGAGTTCGCCATCGGAGAGGAAGGTGTGCGAATGGAAGTCGTGGATCGTCCCGCGCGCGATCGTCATCGGTCCCTCCGTGTGTACCCGCTCCGGTCGCCAGCTGAGGGCGTCCGTATGGGGTCAGTATACCAGCGCCGACGAAGCCCTCTTTGCTGTCGTTCCTCGTGGCTGGCGCTCGCTTGGCTACCGGCGCAGTGCTCCCCGCCCTGTTTGCCCCGCTACCGGTCGTGGTAGCCTTGCGTATGGTGGGCCGCTATGGCTGCGCCCTGATGTGGCGGCGAGGAGTGGCAGGGTGTCGTACCGGATCATCTTCTTCGATCTCGATGGCACCCTGACCGATCCGACCGAGGGGATCACCAGGGCGGTGCAGTACGCCCTGGCACACCTTGGCGTCGATGAGCCCGACCGGGAACGTCTGCGCCCGTTCATCGGCCCGCCCCTGCATAAGAGTTTCACACAGTTCTATGGATTCGATGAAGGGCAGGCGTGGCGGGCGATCGAAGCCTACCGGGACTATTTCGCGCGGCAGGGGATGTACGAGAATCTGCTCTTCCCCGGCGTGCCCGAATTGCTGGCGCAACTCCGTGATGCCGGGCGAACCCTCTACGTGGTGACCTCGAAGCCGACGCACTTCGCCGTCCCGATCGTGGCCCACTTCGGCCTGACCGACTATTTCGCGCGCGTGATCGGCTCCGAACTCGATCTCACCAACGCCGACAAGCCGACCCTGGTACGCCGCGCCCGCGCGCTGCACCCGGATGAGCCCGACGGCGCATTCGTGATGATCGGCGACCGCGAGCACGACATCATCGGCGCGCGGGCGAACGACCTCGCCTCGATCGGCGTCACCTATGGCGCGGGGGAGGAGGCGGAGATCGCGGCGGCGGGGGCGACACAGATCGCGCATTCGGTCGCGGAGTTGGCGGCGCTGCTGCGGTGAGCGACGCATGGCGGCGGTAGGCGACACCAGAGGCAGGGGGCGGAGGGCGAGGCCACTCTCGACGGCCAACGCCCCGATCCGGGAGGATAACCGCGCGGTCGGGACGACGTGCCGTGCCGCCCGGAATGCCGACACCCCCGACAAGTAGCGCGGGTCGCACCGGGAATCGAAGAGGTCAATTCCGATTTCATCCGACCCGCTTGTCGGCTCGCGACCGCGCTGGTGCCTCCGCCGGTATCATGGTCGTGTGCAGCGGTCGAGCACGGCCAGTCCCGTGTGCGCCTACACCCCTACCGATTAACGCGGATTAACGCGGAACTGGAAGACGTCGGGGCGGCTGTAGTGGCCGGCAACGTCGAGGGTGAGGCGCTCCTCGATGGCACGCACGGGATCGACCTGAGCGTACACGATCGTCTCCTCCTCCCAGACCGGCCCGGCGAGGTATGCGCCATCGGGGCCGATGATCGCGCTCCCGCCCCGTTGCAGGAAGTCGTCCGGTTCACCCGGGATCGCGCGGAGCAGTTCGAGGTCATCCGGCAAGTCGCGCTTCCGCAGCACCGTGCCGACGGCCACGACGCAGGCCCGGCCCTCGAAGGCGTAGCTGCGGGAGGCGACCTGGTGCATCTCATGGACCCAGGGCCAGGCGGCGACGTGCAAGGTCTCGCCGCGCTCGTGCAGCGCCTGGCGGGCGAGGGGCATCCAGTGCTCCCAGCAGAGAAGGCCGCCGAGCTGCCCCAGCGGGGTATCCAGGACGATCAGTCCGCTCCCGTCTCCCTGTCCCCAGAGCATCCGTTCCTGGTAGGTCGGCATCAGCTTGCGGTGGACGCCGAGGAGCGCGCCATCCGGCCCGAAGTAGAGCAGCGCGGCGTAGATCGTACCGCCGACCAGCTCGTGGACGCCGATCACGACGTAGGCTCCCGCCGCCCGCGCCGCCGCGCCGAGCCGGGCGGTCTCCGGCCCCGGCACCGTGACCGCGCTCGCGACGAGGCGGGCGAAGGCGCGCTTCGCCGGCGGATGGTCCCACAGCGCCGCACCGGGAGCGGCGTCGAGCCAGACCGGATAGCCTGCAACCCAGACCTCGGGGAAGGCGATCAGCCGCGCCCCTTCGCCCCCTGCCCGCGCGATCAGGGCGCAGCCCTTGGCGATCGTCGCCTCCCGATCGAGGAACACCGGCGTCGCCTGCACCGCCGCCACCCGGAACGGCACCATCTCGGTCCTCACCATCGGGATACGCTCACGTTAGCTGCTCCGCTCATACGGTGCGGTCGTGTCCCGCGACCATCGGGGTGGGCCTATCTGCTGCCACGGTGGGCATGTCGCGCAAGGTGACCGCTCTCCGTCGCATTGTGGCGTGAGGCTGTCGAGGACAGCGTAGCATAGTGGGATCGATCGTCCTGCCTCGTCGCCCGATGGTCACCCGTGTCGCAGACTTGCGCGGGCGGGATCGATGAGGGGTGCGGGCCTGGAATCGCTCAGCGGTGGGGATCACCAGCGCGCGAAGAGGTCTCACCTGATGCTGCTGTCGCTGCTGATCGGCCACATCTCCCCGCGCATCCGGTGTTCCCCCGGAAAAGGAGAGTGTGTCCCGTCCAGCGTAACCTGAGAATGAGAGCGTACCTGTTGCACCCGTTGACCCATCGTACACCATGAGAATGATCCACTGTACCATGAGAATACGGGGACAAATCCATGGTAGCGCGAGAATACGGGTAGCGCGTGCCGGGAGGGCCCGGGCGACCGCGTCCGGGGCTGTTTGCGGCGGGGACACCAAGCACGCCGGTTATGGGGGCAGGCCTCGCGCGTCGCCGTGGCCGGCATCCGGTGGCCACGGCGCGAGGCCCCCGCGCACCACTCGTTGCGTGGCCCGCGCGACCGGGTACACGGAGGGGCGTTGCCCCGGGGCATGACGTCGCCGCACCGACGGGGCGAGCGGCACATCGCCGGAGGGGTGTGTTAGGCGTGGTCGATTCGGGGTCCCCTGGCCCTGCTCGACGGCCTGCTCGCGATCGGGCTGTTCGCGCCGGTGCCCGGTGTCGGGGCGACCGGCACCGAGGCCGTGGCGGCACCCGTCGCGCCGGGCCGGGGACCATCGCGATCCTCCCTGCCCACCAGCCATGAGCTCGTCATCCCCGCCACCGCCGCAGCGTGCGGCGCGCCACGACCCATTCGCTAGCCGCCGACCCAGCTATCGGGGGAAGAGGGGATCGTGCGGGGCGGCGCTCCCCGGACGGCGACGGGCGGGTCGGCCCGTGGCGGGTCGCCGAGCGGCAGGGCCACGTGGAAGATGCTGCCGCCGCCCGGCGCGGCCTCCACCCAGAGGCGGCCGCCGTGCGCCGCGACGATGTCGCGGCTGAGCGCCAGCCCCAGGCCCAGACCCTCCGGGCTCCCCTGCCCGGCGTTCGCCGCGCGGTAGAAGGGCCGGAACACCCGCTCGCGCTCCTCGGCCGCGATCCCGATCCCCTGATCGCGCACGCTGAGGCGCGCCTCGGCGCCCGCCCGCCGCGCGTCCACCGCCACGTCGCCGCCGCCCGGCGAGTATTTGAGGGCGTTGTCGAGGAGGTGCGTGAGCACCTGCGCCAGGCGCACCGCGTCGTAGTCCCCCGGCAGCGGCCCCGCGGTCTGGCAGCCGATGCGGTGCCCGCGCGTCGCCACGTTGCGGGGGGTCACGAAGCGCTCGACCGTGCCCCGGACCAGTGCGGCCAGGTCGAGCGGCTGGCGCGCCACCGTCGGCCCGCCCGCGTGCGAGCGGGCCGCCGTCATCAGATCCTCGCTGAGCCGCCGCAGGCGCCCCAACTCCTCGCGGGCGATCGCCAGGTGGCGCGCCAGCCGCGCGCGGTCGGGCGGCTCGGGGCGGGCGACGTGGCGTGCCAGCAGCTCCAGGTAGCCCCCCAGCGTGGTGAGCGGCGTCTTCAGCTCGTGGCTGGCCACCATCAGGAATTCCCGCTGCGCCCGCGCCAGCCGGTCGGCCGCGGAGACGTCCCCGTAGACCTCCACCCGCCCGACGAGTGCCCCCGTGCTGCCTACTACCGCGTCACGCACGGGGCCGCGGTAGTAGGCGAGGGTGCGCGCCCCGTCGCCCGCGAGCAGCATCTCGCCGCGTTCGATCGGCTCGGGGCATGCCGGGATCTGGGCGAGCGGCCCGCGGCTGTCCCCCGCTGCGCGGAGGCGGGGCGCGACCTCGGCGGCGACGACGTCGGCCCAGCGCCGGCCCGGCAGGCGGTCGACGTCCACCCCGAGGAACGCGCCCAGCCGCCGGTTGGCGTAGCGGACGAGCCCGTCGGCGTCGGTCAGCAGCACGCCCTGCTCGATCGCCTCGAGCGTCGCGCGCAGCTCCGCCGCCGCGCGGGCGGCCTCCTCGCGCGACCGCCCGGCGTGCGCGAGCGCCCCATGGAGGAGCGCGAGCGGCGGGACCAGCAGCAACGGGGCCGCCGCCCCGGCCCGCGCCAGCAGCGCGAGCGCCACCCCGAGGGCCGCGAGGGCGAGCGCCTCCGGGGCCGCCCCGCGCTGCCCCGCCAGCCAGAGGGCCCACGGGGAGCGCCGCCGCTGCAGCCCCGCCATCGCCGCCACCGCCCCGGTGTTCGCCAGGTGGATCGCGACCGCCGCCGCCGGGAGCGCCCACAGGGCGGACGGGGCGGCGAGCAGGGCGGCCGGCGGCGGGGGGGACGCCAGGGCGAGGAGCAGGCCGCCCAGCCCGAACGCGAGGACGAGCTGGGCGGCGTTGAAGAGGACGCCCGCCAGGCCCCGGCGGCGAAGGCCGGTCGCGGGGTCCCGACGCAGCATGAGGCCGAGGCCGCCGAGCAGCTGGGCGACCGCGACGAGCGCCACCGCCGCCGGCGGGCCGAGCGCCAGGAGCGCGGCGACGTAGGCGGCGCTGCTCGCGGTGACCTTGTAGCCCGGGGCGACCGCGAGCGGGAAGTGCTGGGCGACGACGGCGAGGAGGAGGAACACCGTCGCCGTCGCCGGGGACGGGGGCGGCCACGCGCCCCAGCGGGCCAGCCACCAGGCGAGCAGCCCGGCGGCGGCGAGCGTCAGGGCGCCGAGGTAGCCGCGCGCGGCGCGGGACATCGCCATGCCGGTCCTCCCCCCCGCACCCAGGCCGGGCCTAGGGGACGTCGAGCGTGAAACGCAGGGTCATGGCCGTGCCGCTGGCCCCTTCGGCGGCGGCGTAGACGGTGCCGGTGCCTAGCGGCCCCGTGCTGGCGGCGGCGCGGACGGGGAAGCCCCGGCCGAAGGGGTCGTCCGGGACCGCCACCGTCACGGCGACGCGGGTGGCCCGCCCGCCGGCCGTCGCCTCGGCGGTCGCGCTCGTGGCGATGAGGCTGGCCGCCTGGGCCGCCGGGAGGTGCGCCGCCCCCCGCGCGCCGACGAGGATGAAGACGGGGACGACGGCCCCGTCGGGGGTCGTGATCAGGAGCAGCGGGTCGGTGTCGCACCACTCCGCGGCGGCGCGCGCCGGGGCGACGGGCCCGAGGAGCGCAGCGCATAGGACCAACACAATGAGCAGCATACGCACCATGATAGGTCTCCTCACTATCGGCGGAATAGGCGACCCGGTCGGTGCCCCGAGACAGCGACCACACCCTGCCGCTGCGCTCGGGGTCGCGCGAGGAGCGAGTACGTCTCTCCTGGTACTCGCCGTTAGGAGTATAGCGGCGGTCGACCCGGTCGTCTCTAGGAGAAAAGTCCCAGGTGCGCGGACAATGCCGCCCTGGTCGGCGGGTTCGGGGCGTGAGTGCTCCCGCGCGGTAACCGTCGCGCGCGCGCGTCTGGAAAGCGTCCCCGCGACGACCTCCCGCGACGCGTGCGAGCGGGGCCATGGTGATCGCCCCCGGGCGCGACCTGGCCCCACCGAAGCGGTGCGGCAACACCGCCGCCCTCAGCACCGTCCCGGTCGGGGGTTATCCGGGCCTCCGCGACCGGTACGACGGTGCCGCGCTCGCGAGGTGAGCGGTCATGAAAGGGGCTCACGCGCCATCGTCGCCGAGCAGCGCGCGCCCCTTCCCGGCGCGCTTGGCCCGGTACAGCGCCCTATCCGCCGCTCGCAGCAGCTCGCTCGCGGACGTCCCGCTGGTGCCCAGTGCGCCCCCGACGCTCAGGGTGACGCGCAAATCGCGGCCATCCGCGGCGAACGGGGTGGCGCAGGCGGCGAGGAGTGCCGCGGCGGTCGTCCGCACCCCCGCGAGGTCGCTGGCGGGCAGGAGGACGGCCAGCTCGTCGCCGCCCAGCCGGGCGATCGGCGCGGCCGGGCCCGCCGCGCCGACCAAGCGGGCACCGACCGCCACGAGGAGCGCGTCGCCCGCCGCGTGGCCGTGGCGATCGTTGACGGCCTTGAAATCGTCGAGGTCGACGAGGAGGACGGCCACCCGTTCGCGATCGCGGCCGAGGGCGTGGTCGAGGCGGCGCGCGAACAGCGCCCGGTTGGGCAGGCCGGTGAGCGGATCGTGGAAGGCCAGGTGCCGCAGGTGGCCCTCGGACGCGGTACGCGCGGCCACCTCCGCGCGCAGCGCCGCCTGCACGTCGCGCAGGTGCCCGATCACCCCGACCGCGAGGAGCAGCACGAGCGTCCCCGGCCCTCTCCCATCCGCGACGAGCACGAACGCGCCCCGCTGGGGCGTGCAGACGTTTAGGAGTATGGTGACACCGGGGATGGCGAGGAGCGCGGTCGCGAGGCCGACGTCCCGCCCGTGGCGCGCGGCGATGAGGATGACCGGCAGGGACGCCAGGGCGACCACGCCGGTGTCCAATACGCGGTAGAGCGGGGCGAAGGCGAGGGCATAGACCATGCTCAGCAGCGTCGCCGGGCCGATCGACCGGCGGCGCGCCTCGCCCGCGCGGGCCTCGTGCCATTCGGCCTGCCAGCGTTTCAGCGCGATCCCTCGTTCCATCGGTCCCCCCCTTCCCCCGCGCAAGCCCCAGAAGGCCCCGATCGTTTGTACGTTGCCGGGGCGGTGGCCGGATGCCAGGCCGTAAGCGATCCTCGCCGCTCGCTCGAGCAGATCGGGCGGACGGGTGCGCGATGGTTTCGTCGGCGAGGTTCGGGACGGTCGCTGAAGCGATGCGGCGAGGCAGCAATCCCGCCGAATAGCGTCCTCCGTCTCTCTGACAAAACGGCTCCGATGCGGTACCCTCTCCTGGGCTTGGCGGGCCACCGGCGAGGCGAAGGTGCGGGGGCACGCAAGCGGTGGCGTACTTGCCGCCGTCCCGTTCCCGGTTGCATGGGCGACAACGGTTGCGTTCGCCGGGATTGCCGCCTCGCGGCCGCGGGCCGAGCCGGCGTACTCGTCCCGCAGGGATGGGATAGGGCATAGCGTGTCAGGCTGGGATGAGGCCACCGACGAATTGCTGTTGCTCGGGCTCGCGCGGGCTGACGAGCGGGCGTTGGGGGCGCTCTACGATCGGTACGGGTCCCGGGCTCGCGGGCTCGCCTACCGCGTGCTCGGCGAGCGGGGGGCGGCCGAGGAGGTCGTGCAGGAGGCCTTCCTGGGCATCTGGCACCGGGCCGAGAGTTACACCCCCGGTCGCGGCAGCGCCGAGCGCTGGATCCTGGCGATCGTCCACCACCGTGCCATCGACCGCCTGCGCGCGGACGCGGGACGCGCCCGCGCCGAGATCCCGCTCGACCTCTGCGATCGCGTGCTCGCGGTCGATGACCCATGGCAAGCGGTCGATCAGATCCTGCTGCGTGACGCGCTGCGGCACTGGCTCGCGGCCCTGCCCGACGACCAGCGGCGCATCCTCGAATTGGCCTACTTCGCGGGCTACTCGCAGCGCGAGATCGTCGCGCTGACCGGGGTGCCGCTCGGCACGGTGAAAGCGCGCACCCGGCTCGCCTTCAAGAAGCTGCGGGCGCTCCCCGCTATGCTCATGGCGCAAGAGCGGCACGGCGACGCCGCACCCCCGTCCGAGACGAGCGAGTCGGCGACGGAGCGGTCGCGATGAGCGAGATGGCGGGGCGGTGCCGCTACGAGGAGGACGGGTTCGCCGCCGCCTATGCGCTCGGCCTGCTGGACGGCGCGGAGTTGGCGGAGTACGCGGCCCACCTGGTCACGTGCCCGATCTGCCCGGCCGAGGTCGCGGCCAATCTCGCCGCGTCGTCCGATCTCGCGCTCGCATACGACGACATCCCGGACCTACCGCCGACGCCCGACGCGCGTGCCCGCCTCCTCGCCGCCGCCGTGGCGGAGCGCGCGGCGCGTGCGACGACGAATACCGCGCCGCTCCCGGCATTGGTGCCGCTCCGGCGGCGCGTCCCGCGGCTCGTGCCCCTCGCGCTCGCGGCGGCCCTCGTGCTGTTCATCGGTGCCGGATTGCTCCTGCGCGTCCTTGTCCCGGGCGCGGGTGCACCGTCCCCGGATCTGGCACCCGTCGTCTTCTCCTTCGGGACGACCGGTGGGGCCGTGGGCCAGGCGACCTATCGCGTCGACCAGCGGCTCCTGCGCCTGTCGTTCCAGGGCCTGCCGCTCCTCAACCCCCGACAGGTCTATCAGCTCTGGCTCCTGGGCGCGGAAGGGCCGGAGAGCATCCAAGTCTTCCGTCTGGCGGACGGCGCGGGCACGACGAGCGTGACGGTCGATCTCGCGCCCTACCGCGCGCTCTACGTCACGATCGAGCCGGCCCCGGATGGGAGCCGCGCACCCACCACCGGGGCTGTTGTCGCCGCCGCGCTCCCGGGGTCGACCGGGTCGTTCGGCGGGGCCGTTCCCACCTTCCCGTGCCCCACGGCGGCGCCTTCCTGCGCAACCCCGCCGCCGGTTCGTGTCACTGACACCCGCACGACCATCGCCACGCCGCGCGGGACGGCCCGGTTGATGCCCACCCCGCCCGAGCAATTGTCCCCGACGCGGGTGGTCGCGCCCGTCGATCCGTCGGCGGCGGCGCGTCCCTCGTCATCGCCCCAGACGTCACCGCCACCGGGCCCGCGAGGGACACCGGCCCCACCGCCGGTCCCGTCGCCGACGGCATCCCCACCCGTGGCACCGGCGGCCACGTCAACCCTGACACCAGCGCCGACGACGCCCGTCCCGGTGCCGCCGACGCCGACACCGCCCCCACCCGGCACACCCGGGCCGGCACCCACCAGGGCGCCGTCGCTACCCACACCAGGAACATTCGCCCCGGTGCCATCGCCGGCGGAACCACAGCCCACGCCACCGCCGCCGCCCGTGCCGCCGCCCGTGCCGTCGGCGTCGGCCCCCCCTACCGCGCCACCACCGACGGCATCGCCGCTTGCACCGACCCCGCCATCGGTGCCGGCAACCCAACCCGCGCCCCCGCCGACACCGACACTCCTGCCCCGTCCCGCGCCGTCGAGCCCGCCCGAGCCGCCGCCGGGACGCTCGGGAACGCCCGTGCGGCCCTGACACCGCGCCGGGGGCACCCCTCGGGAATCCCCCGGTCCCGGAGCGACGGCGCTAGCCCCGATGCTGTTTCCGCCCCGCCGGGGTCGTGCGGGGGGGGCTCGCCCGGTGGCGGGCTCTCGATGATCCCCGGGTCCTCGTACAGCGTGATGAGCGCCCGCTCATGCTCCTGCGCCCCGTCGCCGCCGCCGGACTTGCCGGCCCGGTCGTCCTGTTCTTGCCGTCGTGACTCTGCCGGGCCCGTCTCTCCTCCCGATCGGCTTGTCGGCTCGTGCGCCGACAGCGCTCGCAGGCGTCGGATGGCGATCTACCTACAGCCCGGCACCGAGGCCGCTATCCCCGCCCGACGCCGTATTCACCAGGAACCCGGCGAGCACCCCGCTGACCAGCCCGCCGATCCGCCCGCTGATCGTGCCCGGTACCGCCTCTTGCCCGCGAAGTCGCTTGTCGGATGTATCAACACGTGCCGACGCGGCAAGGAAGCCCGCCACCCGTCGGGCTTGGCACCGATGCTGCGTCCCCGTTCCTGTGGGGGTGGGATGCACGGGTTGACGGAGCGCCAGCGTGCGGTGCTGCACCTGGCCGACCGGGGCATGGACGACCCGACGATCGCCGCGGAACTGCGGGTCGGCATCAGCACGGTGCTGAGCCACTGGCATGCCATCTACGACGTGTTGCGGGCCGAGAAGGGTGACCACCGGCGGGCGCGCGCGCTCCGCACCTGGCGGAGGCTGGGCCGGGTCGCGGCGGATGAGGGCTAGCGGGTCGAGTGCCGCGCTCGCACGCCTTTCGCGGCAGCAAGTCGATACCCCTGTTCAGGACGCCTCGTCCTCAGGTGCTTTCCCTTGCTCGCCACCTCTACCACCCTGACCGGTCCCGGCTATGCTCGGGTCGTGTAGCCATGGCTCCCGCTGGCCGCGCCCGACCTGGTTGCTCCTCCCCTCGCGGTGATCCGTGAGCAGGTCGGGACGCATTGTCCCCGGCACCTGCGTCGCCTCGTCGTCATCGCCGTCCGCCAGTCGAGCCTGGAACCGCCGCTGACTACCCAGGAGCTATGCGCCCGCAATACACCCTCCGACGGCGGGCTGAGGATCTCGGCCAGCGGCCGGAGGACACCGCAGTCATCGACGCCGACCGGGGGCGGCTCGGATCCTCCGAGGCGAGCCGCGTCGGCGTCCGGGGGTTGCTACCAAGGTCACCCTCAGTGCCGCAGAACTGGAGCAGGTCCGGTGCACCCCAGCTTCGCGCGGGCGACCAGCCACCGACCAGCCGACGACCCGGCGCGAGCGGGCATCCGGCGGCACGGTGGGCTACAACCGGCCGTCGTCGGCGACGCCGACGCGATTATTCAGGCAGGCCCGACGCGCTAGGTCTGCTCGGCGACGACGGCGGCGCAGGCCAAATCGCCGACCGTTGCCCCGGTCACGAAGTCGCTGGTCACCGTACGCATGATCTCCGAGCTGGTGGCGTGGTTCTCGGTCCAGAAGTTGGCGGCGATGGCGCTGATGATCGGGGTGGCGAATGAGGTGCCGGACCATCTGGCCCACCCCGTGTCGTTGGTCTTGTTGGTGAAGGGCATCCTCTCGGCGCTGAAGATGCCGATGATCGCGTCGCGCGCCACGCCCTGCGTCAGGTCATCCCCCCCGAAGACGGCCACGCCATTGCCGAACTGGATGAAATCGCCCCGATTGGAGAAGTGTGCGGGGGCCATATCGCTGTTCACCGCAGCCACCCCGAGGACGTTGTCGTAGCGCGCCGGCAGTCGCGGCTCCGGCCGCCGCGTCGGGACGGGCGGATCGTCGGCGTCGTTGCCGGCCGCGGCGACGACCAGCACCCCTCGCTCCCGTAACCAGTCGAACACGCTGGCGAGGCTGCGGTGGATCTCCAGCTCCCACGCCTCCTCCGCCTCCTCGCGTTCGCCGGGCGCGGGCCTTCCCCAGAACGCGGACAGCCGCTCGCGGATCGGCAGGTCGACCGTGAGGCTGAGGTTGATGATGAGTCGCCGTTCCTGGAATGACGGGTGGTCCGGTAGGGCGCGCAAGGCATGAATGAGGACCAGCAGGTCGCCGATGCCTTTGTCATCCAGCACGCGGATGAGGTGGATGCGCGCCGTCGGGGCGATGTCGCGCACGATACCCGCCGCGAAGAGCCCGTGGTCGGGGATGCGGTGATCGCCCCGATCGTACGGGATCAGCTTGTAATTCGGCTCGATGTGGCGCAGTTGGCCGTCAAAATAGCCGGGGGGAACAAACCGGGGCGTGTCGATCGCGACGTGCGCCGCGACCTCGGCCAGCAGCCGGTTGGGATGCCCCCGGGCGTCCAGGTCGGCCACCTTCTCCTTGACATCCGCCGCGAGAGGGCAGGTATCGAGCACCGCCACGACAACCCGGCGCTCGTCGTCGGGCACCTCGACGGCCAACCTCTGCCGGTCCACGATCGCCTGGAGGTCGATCTTCCGCGGGCCCTGGGAACGCGGATCCACCGGGAACCGGAAACGCGGCCCGGCCCCCGTGGTTGCCGCGCTCGCGGGCACCAGCTCCGGCGTCGTGCCCGGGCCACCCGCGACGATGCCATCCTGCGCCGGGCCGATCAGCCAGTTGGGCGTCGCGGCGAGGAGTTGCGTCCGGCCCTCGCCCACCCGCGCCAACCGCCCGGAGATTTGCTCACGTTGGCGGTTGATCAACTTCACGAGGCCGCGCACAACCGATGCGTTGGCCTGGTCTAGCGGGGCGTCGCGCTCGGCTTTCGGGCCAATCCCGTAGAAATAGAGCGCGATCGTCTCCTTGCGGCCCGGCAGCGTGACCCAGGGGCGCAGGGTATCGCCGTCGAGGGACCTGTCCGGGGACACGTAGGCGCGCTCCAGCAAGCGCAACGGCCTGTCCCCGCCCGGTTGCGCGCCCGGGCGGAGGGGTGCAAGGTCTTTCGCGATCCCATCGTCGGCCGTCCGCTCTGACTGCACGTCGCGGATGAGCGGTACCAATGCCCCGCTCAGCGTTTCCCACACCCGGCGATACAACTCGCCCTGGCGTTTGTCCTCGGCCTCTGCGGCGCTGTCGGAGCCGTCGAGCGAAACGACAACACACAACTCATCGGTCGCGTAATGGTAGCGCGGCCTGGCCGCCCATGATCCTCTCAGCATGTCCGAACTCCTTCCTCGCCGGTGTGGTCCCCGGTGTGCCGATGCTCGACCTACAATAGGCCACGATCCTTCACAACGCGCCGTAGTCCCCGATCAGCTGGAACGCCGCCCAGCCGCATGGATGGTCCCCGGCGGCGGCCAGCGCCGCCAGTTGCGCCTCGCGCAGGGCGGCACCCTTCGTCCGCCCGGCGCGGAGCGCCCGGTAGAAATCGGCCATCAGGCGCGCGGTCGAGCCGTCCTCGACGCGCCAGAGGCTCTGCACCAGCGTCGCGGCACCGGCGTGGAGGAAACCCCGGCTCAGCCCGATCAGTTCATCCCCGCCGGTGACGACGCCCCGCCCCGTCTCGCAGGCGCTGAGGACCACCATAGCGCCGCGCAAGTCGAGGTTGAGGATATCGACCGTGCTCAGTTGCCCATCGGCGAGCTTCAGGTGCGCGAAGGCCGGATTGTCGAGGCGCGCCTCGCCGTGCGCGGCCAGGTGGAGCACGCCGTGGCGGGGCGCGGCCAGCGCCACGGACGTCACGGTCGCCTCGTCGTCGACGAAGGACTCGACGGGCAGGAGTTTCGCCACTGCCTGCACCTCCTCCAGCGCCGCGGGCAGTCGTCCGCCGTCGCTGTGCGCGACGACCAGGGCGCTCCGGGCCGCGCGGCGGGGCCGGGCCGCGCAGAGTCGGAAGAGGGTACTCGACGGGCAGACCACCACCTCCCACCGTTCGATCAGATAGCCCGTGCCGTCGTGGAGCGCGTGGAATGGCACGGCGTGGGCGGGGCCGTGGGGCACGACGACGAGCCGGGCGTATCCCGCCAGGTGCCCGGCGACGGGCGCGATCAGCGCTCGATAGAGCTTCGCCAGGATATCCCGCGCGTGGCGACCGAGCCCGGAAAGCGATCGACCGATGGCGATGGCCCCGGTGGCGGCGGCGAGGTTGAGTTGCCACTGCGACAGTAGTCGGCGAACTTCATCGGAACTAGCGGCGAGCGGCACGGCGGTCAGCCCGTCATGCGTGACGACGAAGACCGCGCCACCGTCGGCCCGCAACTGGTATTCAAGCAGCAGCGTGTCCTCGTCGAGGTACGCCGACGGCGATAGCCCCGCGAAGTCGGTCGGGGCGGATGACGTTAACCCCTCGTCGCGATCGAGCGTCAGGCGCTCGACGAGGCGGGCGATGCGCCGCTCCCGATCGCGAATCGCCGCCCGCAGGCGTTCGTCGTCGTTCACCGACGCGCCGACCGCATCGCGCCTGGTCAAGCCGTAGCCGTAGAGCTGGGCGTAGAACCAGGTGTGCTCCTCGCGCAGTTGGGCAAGCTCGTCGAGCCGTTGCGCGTCCTCGCCGCCCCATACCCGTGGCCGGACCTCGCGGTTCCCGCTGAGGAAATCGACCAGCGCCCGCGATTTGGCGCGTTCCAGGAAGGCGAATGCCAGCTCCGGTTTGGCGAGTTGGAGGCCGACCACGACGGCGTCCTCGTAGACCTGCACCTTGTCACTCAGGAAGGTGTCGCGCAACTCCACCGCCAGGGAGTGCTGCATCCGCTCGATGTCAACGATCGCTCGCTCGTAGTGGTCGAGCGCCGCGCCGAGATCGCCGCGCGCCTGGGCGACGCGGCCGAGGACGTACCGGCCCTCATATTCCAGCCAGGGTGCCTCCCGCTCGCAGGCGATCGCCAGCCCGTCGCTAGCCAGCTCCCTCGCCGCGTCCAGGTCGCCGAGGCCGAACGCCCCCCATGCCCGTACGAGGTCCGCTTGCGCCTGGCGGATGGTCAGGCCTTGCGCGGCGAAGAGGGCGCGTGCCTGCCCCCCTTCCCGCAGCGCCGCCGACCAGTCACCGTCATCCAGGCGCAAGGCGGCCCGCTGCAGCGTGGCGAGAGCGAGTTGCGCCCCGAGACCGGCCGTGGAGAAGGCTCGCGCCGCCTCGTCCAGCTGGGCGAGCGCCGCGCGGCGCTCGCCCGTGCGGGCGAGCGCCAGCGCGACATAGAACCGTGCTTTCGCCGCCTCGGTGGGCGTGCCGCATCGCTCGAACCGCTCGGTCGCCTCCTCCGCCATTTCGAGCGCCTCGGCGTCGCGATTAAGGCGCAGATAGCACTCGACCATATTGAGCGCGACCCAGGCGGCATTCGCCTCCAGTCCGGCCCGCTCGTGCGCCGCCAGGACGGCGACATAGTGGCGCAGTGCGCGGGTATAGTGGCCCTGGCTGGCGTAGACGTAGGCGATGTTGTGATCCTGCTTGAGCACGTTGATCGCGTCGCCGCGTCGCACGTACAGTTCACGCGCCTCGCCGTGCAACCGGAGCGCGGCCCGGAAGTCGCCCAGCAGGGTCAGGAGGATGCCCTTGTTCGTTTTCGTCCAGGCAACCTGCGCCTCGGCGGCCTGGCCGAGCGACTCGTACATTTGCTGGGCACGGTCGTTGAGCCCGCCCGCCCGTTCGTACTGGCCCAACTCTTGGCAGACCCGTGCCGCGTTCAGGTCGAGGCCGGCGGCGCGCAACCACTGGCGATGCGCCACCAGGATGTCGCGGGCCGGGGCCACCGCCGCGATCGCCTCCTCCCCATGGCCGAGGCAGTGGGAGGAGAAGAGCCAGCCGATGCGGGTCCGCGCCCAGCCCACTTCGTCCCCGTGCGCCAGGAAAACCGCCCCCGCCTCGTCCAGGGTCGCGACCGAGTCCTCGTAGCGACCCAGGCAGCGTAGCGCGTCGCCCTGGGCCAGCAGGCCGAGTCCCCGACCATCCGGCCGTCCGGTTGCCTCGCCGACCAGGACCAGCGCCGCGACCAGCCGCAGCGAGGCGCGGGGGTCGACGTGCTGGTGGCGCTCGGACTCATCCTTCAGTATGGGGAAGAGCGCGTCGGCGGGGAAGAGCGCAACGCAGCGCGCCATGAGGCACCGGCGAGCGGACTCGTCCTCCAGCCCGAGCAGCCGCGGGACGACGTCGGCGAGCGCCAGCGGGTCAGCGGCGTCCGATATGGATCTCGTCGACGACGACAAGTCGGTCCCCAAGCGCCACCTCCAAGCGATAGGTGCCCGGCGCGACTCCCGTGAAGCCGAAATTACCGAGGGCATCGACCTCGGCGGCCCGTGTCGTGCCGTCTGCGGCGACGAGCGCGACCGCGCCGCCCGCGTCCCGCGCGAGGTCGTCGCCCTCGCGCCAGATCAGACCGATGAGGCTCCCGAGCGCCCGCCGCGATGCGATACCCGCGTCGATGGTGATGGTAAACTCATCGGCCAGGTAGGTCTGCGGCATGTCGTCGACGGCACCGCGGAGGCCGGCGAGCGCCACCCCCGGGATCGGCCCCAGGAGGGAAGCGAACACGCGCCGTACCCCGGCGAGCGGGCCGGGAGTGTGGGAAATCGGCCCGACCGCGAGGAAGGCGCGCAACTGCCGCAACTCATCGGTGCAGCGCGGGCACCGGACGATGTGCGCGGCAACCTCCGTGCGCTCCGCGGGTCGCAGCAGGTCGAGTTCGTATTCGCCCAGCGTGTGCGACGTGGGGCAATCGAAGCGCCGGAGACGTCCGAGCAATTGTCCTTGCGCCCGCGCGTAGCCATCGGCCGCAGCGCCGCAGATCGCGCAATCGCGCACATGCACGGCGACGTGTCCTGGCGCCTCGCCGTCGATGTAGGCGACCAGATCCTCTGGGGTGACAGCACCGGGGTGGCTACGGTCCACGAGCGAGAGCCCCCTTTCACCGGGATGAACGCACCAGAGCGGCATTTTCGCGGACGTCACCCTGCGAGGTGGCGAACCACCGGTTCGGCACGTCATCGGGCGAGCCCCATCCGTCGGCCCACGAGTCGCTAATCACGGCAAACAATGCCGCAGCGCCGGGCTGCGGCGCAGCCGGTCGAACAGGTTGCGCTTGGTCCGGTAGACATCGTCCACCGAGCTGAAGTATTCCGAGTGGCGCTCGTGGATCTCGCGCGGCTTCAGCCCGAGGACGAAGCACAGGCGGGCGACGAGCCGCTCGGCTTCGGACCCGGCCTCCGCATCGACGGCTGCCCAGAGGTCGCTGGCGGCAAGTTGATCGGCGACGGAATCGGCCACGTCCGAGGCGGCGTCCTGCTCGCGCAAAGCCTCCAGCGGAGTCGTCGGTGCCGCGCCGCGGGCGCGGGATTCGTCCAGCAGCACGCTATGCACGCACATTTTGAGATAACGCAGGAGCGCCGCTATGTTCGGGAACGCGGCGACCCGGTCCGTCCCCACGGCGTTCCAAAATCGCTCGAAGGCGCGATTGAGCCAATAGTCGTCGTCGCCGCGGTCGGGCGGGGCGGCCGGGTGATGACGGACCCAACCTCGCACCATCCCGTGATACTGGGCGAACACCGCAGCCCAGGCCGCCTCGTCGCGCTCGCCGACGGCCCGTCGGAAGAGTTCGAAGCAGAAGCCGTCGTGCGCGAGTTCGTGGCGCAGAAACCGGGCGGTTTCCTCGCGACAGGCGACGACGACGTCCGCAATGGGCATCTGGCTCAAGGTCATGGTGTTACCCGCGTCCTCACGCTCACCCTGGTGGCACGCGCCGTCGGCGTCGAGCCGCCCCGCTCCTCGTCGATTGTCCGGCGCTCCACGTGCACACGGACCATTCGGCCTGATCACCAGGATTCCAGTGTATCCCACTGCTCGGGGCTTGGCAAGTGCGCGCGGCGGGTGTGGATGTCCGGCCCGGGGTACCACGCCGCTCGACGTCCGCGCGGCGACGGAGTTTCTCCGGTGGTATTGCCGGGGTATCGCTATCGAGGAAGGGGCACGTGACCCGCCCGCATCGGGTCGCGATTGCCGCCGCGCGGTGTGAGCGGGCGTCGCGATCTACCCGTACTCGCGGCACCCGAACCTGCCGACGCTTCGACCACGGGAGCTGTTCAAGCATTTCCATGCCCCCCTCCGCTCGCCGACAGCGCCCGAGCATCATGACCGGCCGGCAGGCGACGGGTATTCCCGCCGGTGATCGGGGCGCGGTGGGCGGACGGGAGGCCGAGCGGGACGATCGTATCGAGCTCGAGCGCCGGATCGAGCAAGGGGCCGTTCGAGCCGAAGAGGACTTTATGCACACCGCCGTGCCGCACCGCGCGCACCAGGATCTCCCGGTAATACGCGCCGCTCGTGTCGGCGCAGACGTCGGGGGAATGGCAGCTCTGGTCGATTCACCCGGGGCTGGATCGCCCGGTCGTCGGCGAGGTACTGTCAAGTTGAGCACATTTGACGGTAGCGGCGGCAGCAAAGTGGGGAACACCCTCCGCTTGCGGGCGATGATCAGCCCGCAGGCACAGCATTTGGGGCGATAATCGAGCCTCGGTGGGGAGACTTTGTTCAGTCAAAACTTAACGTGACAGTACCGAGCACACGGGACACGATGGGAGCGCGGCACCGCAGGTGCCGCGCTTCTTCTTCGATGTCCTCCCGCTGCACCCGCGGCCGGAACCGCTCGAGTCGCTGACGAGCTACCTCACGAGGCTTGCCGCGCTCAATGGCCTCTCAACCCTCGGGCCATTGCGACGCCTCTGCTTCCCGAGTGCGAGTCGCTGGGCCAGCAAGCGATTGTCGAAGGCGGTTCGCGCCGATCTCCCCATCGTGTCGTTCGACGCTCTCGCGGTCCTCGCCGCCTGCCCGGTGGAGGCGTTGCGGGCCACGACCGTCCTGCATGTGGCGGAGAAATTTGGGCGGGCGGGCGGCGCGGATCGGCTGGCACAGTTCTTCGGCGGGAGCCTCGCGCCCTCGCTGCGCTGGTGTCCGCGCTGCCTCGCCGAACGGCCGTACCATTCGCTCCTCTGGCGCTTCCCCTGGCTGACCGGTTGCCCGGAACACGGCGTGCGCCTCCTCGAGCGCTGCGGCCATTGCGGCTCGGCCATCCCTGTCATCGCCAGCCTCCCGCGGATCGGCGTGTGCCGCGCATGCGGCGGCGACTTGCGCCGCTGTCCAGTCGAGCCGCTCGACGAGCGGGCAGTCCGGCTGGCCGAGCGTCGCCAGCGGGAGTTGGCCTTCCTGCTGTCGTCGCCGGGAGGCGCGCCGACGGGTGCCGAGGGGGCATGCCTCGTCGGACGGCACCTCGCCGCCTCTCGTGCGGGAAGGGGGATGCGCATCGCCGATGTTGCCCGGGTCTTGGGTGTCGGGACGAGCAGGATCGGCGGTATCGAAAACGGCCGGGTGGGCCAGGGGAGCTCCTCCCTGCGCCACTATCTCGCCTATGCTGACTACCTGGGAACGAGCATGGAGCACTGTTTCCGTCCGCCCGACGACGAGGGCGGTGTGGCACCACCCGGACGGCGCATCCCGCCTCGCATACTGCTGGACGCTGCGGGGGTGCCGCCGCACCAGCGCGAGGCAACCCTCCTGGATTTGGTGGAACGGGCGATCGGCGAGTTGCGGGCGGCGGGGGGCGTAGTGACGCAGCGCGCTGTCGGGGAGTGGCTCGGGGTCGGCGAGGATAGCTTGCGGGCGTATCCGCGCGTCGAGGCCGTGTTACGCGACATTGCCGGACCTCGGGCGCGGCTCGCCTGGCGGGCCGCGCGGGAGGAGGAATTGGTGACACTCGTCGAGCGGCACCTCGGCACGTTGCGGAACGGCATGTGGCCGACGCATCTCGGCCTGGCAACTGACATCGGGGTACCGCTGAGCACGTTGCGCACCTACCCACGAGTGCGGGCGTTCCTCGCGCGGTTCGCGGTGGGGAAACGAGCGCGGCGGACGGCGGGTGCCCCTGGCGGGTCCGCCGCCACTATCGCATGGCGCGAGGGCCCAGACGAATTGCGCGAACGGTGGGAGCGTGTAGACGACCCGCATGAGCGGCGGCGTCTGCACGCGCTGTGGTTGGTGCGCTGCGGCATGAGTCGGAAGAAAGCGGCAACCGAGGTAGGCGTGTCGCCGAGCACCGTCGCACTCTGGCTGAACTGGTACCGGACGGGCAGCCTTGAGGCGATGCCGCGCCATGCATCGCAGCGCGGCTGAGTGACGAGCGGCCGGGGGCGCATGATGCGGAAACCACCGGGCGCGTGAGCATCCCCTCGTGCTGGCGGGGGCGCGGGATACATCGGATCCCGCGCCCCCGCAGCACCCCGCCCATTCTCACGGTACGCCGGACGCCCGAAACATGGCGATCCCCGTTTTCTCAGGTTGCGCTGGAATTCGGGTTCATTCTCAGGTTACGCTGGACGGGACACAAAGTGCAGGAGGTGTCCGTTGTGGCGGAAGGGGGGGGATTCGAACCCCCGAGGCGTTTTACCGCCTACACGATTTCCAGTCGTGCGCACTAGGCCAGACTATGCGACCCTTCCATTGGTCATCGGCGATCATCGGCGTACAGCATAGTAAAGAATGCGCCGGATAACAAGCGTTGCGGCGAAATCCTTGGTGTTCAGCGCCGTTGGCGCTCACAATCACGGCACCAGCATCCGACGCCGTTCCAGCGCGAGCGATTCTTTGTAAAGTTCCCTATCGGCAAGAACGTGCCGCATTTGCCGCACCAGGCCGTTCCTTCGGGACCAACCTTGCGATAACGACCACCATTGCTTTGTCCCTGACGCAGGCGGCTCGCGGCCCGACTATTGCAGCGGCGGTGCGAGAACGCGACATTGCTCAATTCCCAGAAGAGGCGCGGGTCATTATCGAGCCACGCTGTTTTATGCTCAACCGATAGCTACTCGGCTGTGATGATTCTCTCCCCGTAGCGATAGCAGATGTCTCGACCTAATTGGGTTAGAAGGTGAAGCATTAATCGTACGCGTAATTGAGCCATCGCTGTGGCCGGTGCCATGCCGAGCCGTTTGACTTTGCGTTGCTCGATTGTTCCGCCACGATCGTAGCGAGAGATAAGCCGATTTGTGGTGTTACAGCGGAGATGCGAGAACGCGACATTCTGTAGATCCCAGAAGAGGGCGGTGTCTTGATAGAGCCACCCGATTTTGTGCTCGATGGAAAGCTGCTCGGCGGTGGTAATTTGCTGACCACAATGGAAACACCGATCTAATTGGAGTTCGTGTGCCATCTCGAAAAGGAGCAACTTTTTCAGGCGGTGCGATGCCGTACTGATCGACATGCCAAGTTGCGCTGCTTTCCGCAGATTACCGATGCTCGTAACACCGTACATATCGTACGTGGTGACCGGCGCACTCCTTGAGTGCGCCGGTCATCAGCGTTGCTAGTGGCGGAGAAGGAGGGATTCGAACCCTCGAGGGCTGTTACACCCTAACGCTTTTCGAGAGCGCCGCCTTCAACCGCTCGGCCACCTCTCCACGGCGGAATTGAATATAGCAAATGATCGGCGACCTTGCCAGTGTTGACCATCCTCTTCTGTCTTGTCAGGAGTGCATTCCCGTGCCCGCCGCGCACCGTAAGGGCGAAGGTGTCCCTCCGTACAGTTGACGCCTCTTCGCCTTGTTTGCTACCCTTTTGGCAGGATTCGTAGGAGGTAGGCCGTTGATCAGCTAGTCACAGCGATGCGAACGTTGACGATTCCCGATCGGGCGATCGGGCGTGACGTGGCGTCGCTGGGCGGCGGAGACGGCTGTACCCGGTCCTTCTTCGGTGCGCGTTCCCTCCCTGGGCTGCTGCGCGTACCCATCTTCTCGAACTCCCTATATAGCCGACTCCCATCGCTCGGTGACGTATTCGTCGCGGCGGGTGCGCTTGTGCGCGCGAGTGGGGAGGCCCGATGTCATTGCAGATCAGCGATCTCGCCAAGCGGTTCCCGGACGGCCCGGTCTTCGAGCACGTCTCGTTCGTCCTCAAGCCTGGCGAGAAGGTCGGCCTGATCGGCCCGAACGGCAGCGGCAAGAGCACGCTGCTCAAGATCGTCGCCGGGCGGCTGCGGCAGGATGGCGGCACGATCGGCGTCGGGCCGGGCGACCGGATCGGCTATCTGGAGCAGTATCCCGAGGCCGAGCTCGGGCGCACTGTCGGTGCCGTGCTGACGGCGATCAACCCCGAGCTGGACGCGGCGCGCGCGACGATGGCGACGAGCGGCGCGGCGCTCGCCGATCCCGATCTCGATGCCGGGGCGCAGGAGGCGGCGCTGGTCGCCTACGGCGAGGCGGCGGAACAGTTCGACCGGCTCGGCGGCTATGAGGTCGAGGCGCGCGCCGCCGCCGTGGCGGACGGCCTGGGACTCGGTGCGATCGATGGGGCGCGGCTTGTGTCGTCGTTGAGCGGCGGGCAGAAGACGCGGTTGGCGCTGGCACGGCTCCTCCTCGCCGAACCGACCGTGCTGCTCCTCGATGAGCCGACGAATTACCTCGATCTCCCCGCGCTCCTCTGGCTGGAGCGTTTCCTGGCGGCGTCGCCCCACGCGATGATCGTCGTCTCGCACGACCGGCGCTTCCTCGATCGCACCGTCGGCGGGATCCTCGCGCTCGACCCCGCGACGCGCACCGTGAAGCGCTATGTCGGCGGCTACACCGCCTACAGCGCCGCGCGGGCGCGCGAGCGGCAGCGGCAGGAGTCGGCCTACCGGGATCAGGTGGAGCGGATCGTGGCGTTCGAGCGGGACATCGGCACGCTCAAGAGCAACGCCCGGTACACCGAGAGCACGACGCAGAACGATCACCTGCGCCGCCTCGCCAAGAAGGTCGCCAAGCGGGCCAAGTCGCAGGAACGCCGGCTGGAGCGCTACATCGAGGGGGAGGAGCGCGTCGAGCGCCCCGAAGCGCCGCGCCACCTCTACCTCGCCGATCTCGCCGCCGACGCCCTGACCGACGATCGCCTCGCCGTGGCCGCGCACGACCTACGGGTCGCCTTCGGCGCGACTGTCGTGCTGGATGGCGTCGATCTGACGTTGCATGGCGGCGAGCGCCTGGCACTCGTCGGGCCGAATGGCGGTGGGAAGAGTACCCTACTGCGCGCGCTCGCCGGGCAGGCGATCGGGGAGGTGAGCGGCACGGTGCGCCACGGCGAGGGCATCCAGGTTGGCTATCTGCCGCAGGAACAGGGCGGCGATCCGGTCGCCGGGGCCAGGACGACGCTCGAAGCCTTTCGGGCGGAAGTGGTTGGGTACGAGGACGAGGCGCGCGCCTTCCTCGACAAGTTCCTGCTCAGCGGCGAACTCGTCGGGCGGCGCGTGGAGCAGCTCAGCTACGGCGAGCGCGCCAAGCTGGCGCTGGCGATCCTCGTCGCGCGCGGGGCCAATCTGCTGCTGCTGGACGAGCCGACGAGCCATCTGGATGGGGACGCGATCGAGCGGATCGAGGCGGCGCTGGCCGAGTATCCCGGACCGCTGCTCGTCGCCTCGCACGACCGCTACTTCCTGTCGCAGATCGGCGTGACCGGAACCCTGGCGCTCGAAGGGGGACGGTTGCGGCACTTTGATACGTTGGAGGAGTACGAGGTGGCGTTAAACGCCTGAGTCAACCGAAGCAACGGGGGGCCGGACGAGAAGATCGTCCGGCCCCCCGTTCTTTCTCTATGGCACGGCGCTCAGTCGCCGAGTTGCGCCGCGAGATCGGCGGGCGTGGTGACCGGTTGCTTGCAGGCGTAGTGCTCACAGACGTAGGCCGTCGCCAGCCCACCGACAAGGTTGCGGCTCCGCAGCAGGGCCGGTTGGATGTTCTCTCGCGCGCCGGGCTGCCGCAGCGCGACCACGGCGTGCGGGCGGAAGGCGGCGCGGACCACCTCGATCAATGCCTGCGTGCCGTGGTCGGTGATCTCACCGACAATCGCGATCTCGCGCGGCGTGGAGAGGGCGAAGTCAAGCGTGCAGAGATAGCGCCCTGCGGCGGTGGGATACTGGCGCATCAGCTCGCGCACGCCACCCAGCACGCGAAGCGCCCGGTCGGCCCAGCTCGGCTTGTCATAAAGCAGGGCGTGGCGCAGCAGGAGATCGGCGGCGACCGAGTTGCCGGAGGGGACGGCGTTGTCGGAGAAGTTGCGCGGGCGCGCGACCAGCGCCTCGTGGTCGCTGCCGGTATCGTAGAAACCACCCAGTTCGTCATCCCAGAAGAGGTCGAGCATTTCCTGCGTCAGCGCGCGCGACTCGTCCAGCCAGCGCGGCGCGAAGGTCGCCTCGTAGAGGGCGAGGAGCCCGTCGGCCAGGAAGGCGTAATCCTCCAGGTAGCCGGTGAGCCGGGCCTGCCCGTCCTTGAACGTGCGAAGGAGGCGTCCGGCGGGGCGCAGATTGTCGAGGACGAAGGCGGCGGCCAGTTCGGCACGGTAGCGATAGTCGTCGCGCCCGAGGATGACCGCAGCCTCGGCGTAGGCGCGGATCATCAGCCCGTTCCACGCCGTCAGGATCTTCTCGTCGCGACCGGGTCGGATGCGCTCGTCGCGCGCCTCCACCAGTACGGTCCGGGCGCGATCGAGCGCCTCGCCGATCCGCTCGATGTCGGCCCCGGTGCGCTGCGCCACCACATCGATCGTGCGCGGCAGATGGAGGATATTGGACCCCTCGAAGTTGCCACGCGCGGTCGTGCCGAAGTATTCGCCGACGAGGCGCGCATCCTCGCTGCCGAGGCGCGCGACCAACTCGTCGTTCGTCCAGACGTAATATTTCCCTTCGACCCCCTCGCTGTCGGCATCGAGGGTGGCGTAGAAGCCGCCGAGCCCGTCGGTCATCTCGCGCGTTGCCCAGTCGAGCGTCTCGATCGCGATCCGCCGGTAGAGGTCTTTACCGGTGATCTGGAAGGCATGGAGGTAGACCGGCACGAGGAGCGCGTTGTCGTAGAGCATCTTCTCGAAGTGTGGCACGAGCCAGCGGTCATCGACCGAGTAGCGGTGGAAGCCGCCGCCGAGCTGATCGTAGAGGCCGCCGCGCGCCATCTTCTCCAGCGTGAACTCGGTCATCGAGAGGGTGGCGCGCTCGCCGGTGCGGAGATATTGCCGCAAGAGGAAGTCCAGCGCCATCCCCGGCGGGAACTTGGGGGCCGCGCCGAAGCCGCCCTGGTTGCGGTCGAAGGCGCTGGCGAGACGCGCCGTCGCCTCGTCGAGGATCGTCAGATCGAGCGAGGCGTCACCCTGGCCGACGTTGAGCCGCGAACTCGCCTGCAAACGCTCGCGCAGCTGCGTGGCATTGTGGGTCACGTCGTCGCGGCGCGTATTGTATGCCTCCGCCACGCCACGCAGGATGTCGCTGAAAGCCGGGAGGCCGTGGCGTGTGACCGGGGGATAGTAGGTTCCGCCGTAGAAGGGCTCGCCGCCCGGCGTCAGGAAGACGGTCATCGGCCAGCCGCCGTGCCCGGTGAGCGCCTGCACCGCCTCCATGTAGAGGGTGTCGAGGTCGGGGCGCTCTTCGCGATCGACCTTGATCGGCACGAACAGTTCGTTGATCAGTGCGGCGGTCGCCTCGTCCTCGAACGACTCGTGCGCCATGACGTGGCACCAGTGGCAGGCGGCGTAGCCGATCGAGAGGAGGATCGGCTTGTCCTCGGCCTGCGAGAGGGCACGGGCCTCCTCGCCCCACGGATACCAGTCGACCGGGTTGTCCTGATGTTGGAGCAGATAGGGACTCGTCTCGTCGGCGAGATGATTCGGCACCAGGTTCCTCCGTGCGGACGCGAGAGTGCGGGCGATGGGCGGTTTCGGGCGTGGCACTCTCGGCGCGCGCTGTTATGACCTATCCTGAACTGATGGCCGCGGAAACGGGCGGCATTTCTTGTCGCGCTAGTGTAACCCATCGGGCGCGGGCGATGGACTCCGCGGCGTCCTGGCCTGTTACGGCAGAAAATCCTTGTTGACGACTGCTGCCCGATACGCCATAGTGGCGGGCGTGAAATGACCACCGCCGCCGTGCGACGCGCGGAGCGATTCACCATGCCTGAAAGGAGTATTCTACTGATGAGCGGCAACAACGAGCAAACAGCGATGACCGGGGCGACCGGTGCCGATACCGAGGAAGAAGTGATCGCGCTGGAGGAGCAGGCGCAGGAGCCCCAGCGCGAGCCGGTGGCGAGTGCTTCCGAGATCGAAGCGATCAAGAGCGTGATGGCGATCGTGGCGCACCCCGACGACGCGGAGTTCAGCTCGGCGGGGACGCTGGCGAAGTTCGCGCAGGAAGGGAAGCGGGTCTACATCGTGATCTGCACCGCTGGCAACAAGGGGACGCCCGACCCGGACATGCAGGGCGAAGACCTCGCCGCGATGCGCCAGCGCGAGCAGTTGGCCGCCTCGGCGGAGCTAGGCGTCACCGATACGATCTTCCTCGGCAATCCCGATGGGGAGTTGACCCCCTCGCTCGACTTCCGCAAGCAGCTCGTCGAACAGATCCGGCGCTTCCAGCCGGACGTGGTGATTACCCACGATCCCTGGCGGCCCTATGCCCTGCACCCCGATCATCGCGCGGTGGGGATCACCGTGGCCGATGCGGTCTACCCGACCGCGCGCGACGCGATCTACTTCCACGAGCATTACGAGGCGGGGCTGATGCCGTGGAAGGTCGGCGAGATTTGGTTCTACGGTGCCGAGAAGCCCGATCACTACGTCGATACCTCCGCGACGTTCGGCCACAAGATCGCCGCGCTGAAGCGCCACGAATCCCAGGTGGGCGCGGCGACCGAACTGGAGATGCGGATGCGCGAGCGCGCGGAAGAGGTCGGCAAGGAAGGTGGCCTGCCGATGGCCGAGGCGTACAAGGTCGTGAAGCTGCGACGCTAGAGAGAGTAGGCGAAGTAGGCAAGTAGGCGAGTAGAGCGAGACGGTGCCAGTCCGGCAGACGATCCGGCTCGATCGAGTCAGCTACTTTCCTACTTCGTCTACTTCGCCCACTTCGGGAGGTTTTCGTGGTCGAGCGCGTACACCGCTATCTCGATGAGCACTGGCCCGCCCACCTGGAAGTGACGCGCGCCTTCGTGCGCCAGCCCTCGATCAGCGCCGATGGGACGGGGATGGCCGAGATGGCCGCGCTGGTACGGGACAAGATCGTCGCGCTCGGTGGCGAGGCGGAGATCGTGCCGACGGCGCTGCACCCCGTCGCGTGGGGGCGGATCGACGCGGGCAAGCCGCGCACCCTCCTCTACTACGGCATGTACGACGTGCAGCCGGTCCTCGGCGAGGACTGGCTGGTGGACCCGTTCGGCGGCGAGATCCGCGATCTCCCCGGCCTCGGCGAATGCCTCGTCAATCGCGGCATCATGAACCAGAAGGGGCCGCTGATCGGCTTCTTCAACGCCCTCGAAGCGATCCGCGCCGTCGGCGACGAGTTGCCGGTCAACGTCGTCTTCATGATCGAGGGCGAGGAGGAGATGCAGTCGCGCAATCTCCCCGCCTTCGTCCGCGAGAATCGCGACCGCCTGCAAGCGGACGCCGCCTTCTTCTCGATGTACAACCAGGGGGCGGATGGTAAGGTCGTCTCCTACCTCGGGGTGAAGGGGATCCTCTTCTTCGATCTGATCGCGCGCGGCGGCGACTGGGGCGGTCCGGCTGGGGGGCGGTCGATCCACGGCTCGAACGCGGTCTGGATCGGCTCACCCGCCTGGCGGCTCGTCCACGCGCTCGCCACGCTGATCACGCCCGACCAGAAGCACATCCTGGTCGATGGCTTCTACGACGATGTGGCGTCGATCTCGCCGCACGACGAGGCGTTGCTGGCGAAGCTCGCCCCGACCTTCAACGCCCGCGAGGAACTGGCCGAGAACGAGGTCTGGCGCTTCAAGTACGAGCTGGACGGTGTCGCGCTGCTGAAGAAGTACCTCTATCAGCCGACGCTGAACATCAACGGGATCAGCGGCGGGCATACCGCCGAGGGGACGAAGACCCTGGTTCCGTTCGAGGCACGGGCGAAGGTCGACATCCGCATGGTGCCGGATCAGGAGCCGCAGCGGATGCTCGAACTGGTGCGCGAACACCTCGACCGGCACGGCTTCAACGACATCGAAATTCGCCTCGAAGACGCCTACAAGTGGGCCAAGACGACGATCGACAATCCGGCGGTGAAGGCGCTGCTGCGGACCTACAACGAGTTCGGCATCGAGCCGGAGGTCTGGCCACACCTGGGCGGCTCCGCGCCGTTCTACCTCTTCACCGATGTGCTGGGCATCCCCTTCGCTTTCGGCGGCCTGGGGCACGGCGGGCGGGTCCATTCGCCGAACGAATACGCGACCCTCGCCGGGATGCTCGACCACGAGAAGTCGATGGCGACCTTCCTGTACCGCCTAGCGGAAGAACTCGGGTAGTCGCCGGTAGCGGTGGCGAAACAATCCAGGGTGGCGCGCATCCGGTGTGCGAGCAACCTTCCTGATGAATGGATCGATAGGCCGGACCGTGGCTCGCCGCGCTCGCGTGGGTCGGGCCACAGACTGCGGGCGTGACCCGCCGAGGAGGAGCGCGGCATGGACGGGCAGCTGGTGCGCGAGAAGATCGCCCAGGCGAAGGCGATCCTGGAAGAACTCGATATCGATCTCTGGCTGCTCGTCGGGCGCGAGACGGCGGAGCGCCCCGATCCGAGCTTCCCGCTCGTCGTCGGCACGAGCGTCACCTGGACCTCGATCTTCATGATCAGCCGGGGCGGCGAGCACCTGGCGATCGCCGGGACCGGCGACATCGCGAACATCGAGAGCGGTGGCGCATGGACGGAGACGGTCGGCTACGTGCAGAGCTTCCGTGAGCCGCTGCTGGCCGCGCTCGAGCGCTTCGCGCCGCGCCAGATCGCCCTCAACTATTCGACCGATAACGACTCCGCCGACGGGATCACCCACGGCCTCTTCCTGCTCTTGCAGGAGACATTGGCGGGGACGCCCTACGCCGGGAAGTTCATCTCCGCCGAGCCGATCGTGACGCGGGTGCGCGGGCGGAAGTCGGCGACGGAGGTGGAGCGGATCCGCGAGGCGGTGCGCCAGACGGACATGATCTTCGACCGGCTGGCGACCGTGCTGCGCGTCGGGATGACCGAGCGCGAGATCAGCGACTGGATGCACGCGCAGATCGCCGACGCCGGTTTAGGGGGACCGCCTGGGATTTCACCTATTGTCCCGGCATCACGGCGGGGCCGGAGTCGCCGTGGGGGCACGTCGGGCCGACCGATATCGGCATCGCGCCGGGGCAACTCTTGCAGATCGATTTCGGCGTGAAGTGCCAGGGCTATTGCGCGGACTTGCAACGCACCTTCTATCTGCTGCGCCCCGACGAGACGGCGGCACCGGCGGAGTGTCGGCGTCTGTTCGGCGTGGTCGATGGCAGCATCCAGGAGGCGGCTGCTGCCCTCCGTCCGGGGATGCAGGGGCGCGAGATCGACGCGGTGGCGCGCGAGAACTTCGCGGAGAATGGCCTGACCTGGGACTTCTCATTCGGGCATCAGGTCGGGCGTTACTGCCACGATGGCGGGGCGTCGCTCGCCCCGGCCTGGGAGCGTTATGGCCGTCGCCCCTTCGACCCGATCGAGGTGGGACAAGTCTACGCGATGGAGATCGGCGCGCGGGTGCCGGGCTACGGCGTCGTCTCGCTCGAAGAGAACATCATCGTGACGGAGAACGGTTGCGAATTCATCAGCGAGCCACAGCGTGAGCTGCGGCTGGTACGTTTGGGATAGGGGGCGATCCACCGCAGAGACGCGGAGACGCGGAGAATGAACGAGAGAAAGAAGGACGGAACAGGAGGCACAGAGGCGCAGAGGACGAAAGGAGAAGAGGATACAGGAGAGGGCATTGCGTCATTACTGACGACTGACGACTTCGTACAATGAATGGGCGCACGCCTTTTTAGCGCGCGCCCATCGTGTGCAAGCGATAGTGCCGGTATCGAGCTACTGAAGCAAGAGCTCGAAGCGAAGTTCCTCGTCGCGCCTGCCGAAGACGCGCGCGAGGGTGCCCTCCGTCGCGTTCTCGATCGCATCGCCGAGCGGACCGCCGAAGATCGCGCCGATGACCACGCCAACCAGGCTGCCGACCGCCGCCCCTAACAGGAAGGGAAACAGGCGTACCCGCGGTTTCGTGCCGTTCATGCGCCCCCGATATGAATGCGGCGGGTGCCGCTCCTCGGCGACGGCAAGGGCCGCCGCTACTGGATAACCAGGAGGGTCTGTGCCTCCGGCCAGGCCTCTTCCAGTCGATAGAACTGCCGTTCCGGTCGGCCAAAGATGTGGACGATCACATCGCTGTAATCGAGGAGTACCCACCCCGACTCTGGCATCCCCTCGATTCGGCGCGCATCGATACCGATCTTGTCGGTAGCCTCCTGTATCAGTCGGCTGAGCGCCCGCAATTGGCGCTCGTTATCGGCGGTGCAGATCACGAAGCAATCCGCGATGATCGTGAGATGATGAATGTCGAGGACCACGACATCCTCGGCCTTCGCTTCGGATGCCGCCTCGGCGAGAATCCGGGCGAGTGTTGTCGGTTCGATAGCTACTCATCCTCCTCGGGACACCATTGGGCGTCCCTCTCCGCCCTAGTATAGCGGATTCATAGTGTACGTACAATGGTGCGTCGCGGATTTCTGGGGCATCTTGCGTAGAACAAGGTGTTATACCCAGGCCGTTGCACCAAAAGGCTAGCCCGACGTCGTCGAACGCGGGCGATAGCGGTGGGCCTGGAAGGATTTGAACCTTCGACCTTGAGATTATGAGTCCCTTGCTCTAACCCCTGAGCTACAGGCCCGCGTTCGCCGACTGGCAGTCTATTGCCTTAAGTGTACACGGTGCGCCCGTACCCTCACAAGCCGAAGCCACAAGGCGCGGCTTGCGGGCTTATCTGGTCTCACCGTTTCCATCCCACCCATAGCCCTTCCACGCGGTCCTTATTCGCGCAGATGGGAGAAGTAATCGATCATGGCGAGTGGTCGCGCGCCGATCGTCTTGCGCGCGGCATCATAATCCCACCAGGCCGAGAGCACCCCTTGTGCGACCGTCCAGGCGCGCAAGCGAGCGCGCTCGACGCCGAGCCCCGCCGCGAAGAGATCGAGGCGGCGTTCGAGTTGCGGCACCGGATCGGCGCTGCCAAGCGGCCAATTCCTCATCCACGCCCCGATCTCATACGCCGGTTCGCCCAGCACACCCTTCGGGTCGATCGCGAGCCACGACTGGCGCTCCCCGGCGAGGATGTTGAAGTGATGCAGATCGCCGTGCAACACCGTCGGCGGGGCGGCGGTGCGGAAGAGCTCCGCCGCGAGCGACTCGGCTTCCGCCACCGCGCGCGCCGGGAAGGGGCCGGTGCCGCCGTCGAACTCCGCGCGCAATTCCCGCAGGCCGATGAACCAATCGGCGGTGGTAGGGAAGGGGTGCTCTTCCGGGGCCGGTCGCCGGAGTTGTCGCATGATGCCGACCGCGATCAGCGTTGCCTCGTCGTCATCCGGCAGCTCGGCGAGCATGGTGCCGGGGCGAAGGCGTTCGAGGAGGACGGCTACTCGTGCCTCGTCGAAGTCGAGCAGTCGCACCGCGCCGTCGCCCGCGTAGAGCCGCAGCGCGGCGAGTTCCGGCCGATATTCGTGACCCAGACAGCCGATCTTCAGCACAATCGGCGTCCCGTCGCGCAGGGTGCCGGGCGCGGCGTAGTTGAACGACAGGTTGGGGAAGTGCGACCCGAGGGCGAGACCCCACCTTTCGGCACAGTCGGCGATCAGGGACGGCAAATCGTTCAGCCACGCGCGCCCGACATCGCCGAAGGTCGCGTCGATCTGCGCGATGAAGGGCTGTGGCAGGGCTTCCATTGTTCCTCCGCTCCGCTGTGCGGCGCATAGACACGATCGGGATGGCGCTCTCGGGTTCGTCGGGTGCTACTCGTTGCGCTTGCGCGCCGCCTCCTTCGCGCGCAGGAGTTCGCCGAGCGTGCCCGATTGTCCGCTCGCCATTGGCGGTGGCGTCGGACGCGGTATCGGAGGTATCGGCGGGCGTGGCACTGGTGGCAGGTCCGGACGTGGCACCGTGGGCACCGGCGGGCGCGGTGTCGCCGGAGGCGGTGCGGGCGAGGCGGCGCGTGGTTCCTGGGGGGCGGGAGTGATTGGCGGTGGCACAGCCGCTCCCTCGCGGTCCCAGCGCTCGTGTTGCTGCTGGCGCGCGGCCAGCAGCCCGCCGAGGGTGGCGTTGCTCGCGCCCCGTTCCGGGGTGGGGGTCGGTTCGGAGCGACGGCGGAGGCCCGCGCCCGCCCGCGCGAAGGCGCGCGCCACGTCGCCACGCCCGATGAGGAGGCGTCGCGTCGCGATGTCGAACGGCAGCAGGAGGATCGCGAAGATCAGAAAGGCAGGCCAGATCGCGCGCGCCTGCCGGGCCTGGGGCAGCGTGTGGGCGAAGGCTCCGGTGGCATCCGCCAGCTCGACGCCGCCGGTTAGTTCGCGCGCACGGGCCAGAACCGCCGTCCGATCGGTGCGTGGCAGGGCGTATTCCGGGGAGTAGGGGGTGACGATGCCGCCGCTTGTCGCCGCCTGTGCGACCCCCGCGCCGTCGCGCGCGACGATCGCCAGCAGATGGGAGCCCTCGGGGAGGGGGCCGAGGTCGGCTTCGTAACGACCGGGCGCGAACTGGCGCAGGGTCACATCCTTGCGCTCGCCCCCCGGCCCGACGATCGTGCCGACGACCGTGAGGCCGTTGCGAAAGGCCCCGGACGAGTCGCGCGCATCGACGCCGACCGTCGTGCGCCCGCCGCTCGTCTGCGTGCTCAGTTGCAAATCTTGCGGCGTGGCGCTGATCGTCCAGCCGACCGTGCGCGACCAGAAGCGCGCGAAGTCCGACCAGGGAAGCCAATCGACCGCCCATTGCCCCTTGGCGTCGCTCGTCCAGGCGACCGCGCGCCCGAGGCCGTATTGCCACTGGACCAGGAGCGGATCGCCCTCCGGCGAGACGAGGCCGGTCTGTGCGGTCGGCTTGGCGGTCGTGCCGACGTAGCCGCGCAGATTTGGCACGCCGTTCAGTCCCTCGGTGATCGGCGTCGTCGCGCCGAGGCGCGGGCCGATGTCCCCCTCCACGAAGTACGAGCGGAGCGCGAGCCGCGTCTCCTTGAGGAAGATGTCCGGCAGCTGCGCCGCGTCGGCGGCGTAGTAGTAGCGCCCCTTGCCGTCGGCGGCGAGTTGCGGCAGATAATTCGCCACCCCCTGCCCGACGCCGATCACCGAGAGGGTGATCCCGGTGTCGTTCATCTGCCGCACCAGATCGGCGAAGTTGTTGGCCGATTGCCCGTCGGTGACGAGGATGATGTGTCGCACCTTGGCGGTGCTGGCGAGTTGCTGATTCAGCGCCTCCAGCAGCCCGGCGCGGATCTCGGTGCCACCGGTCGGTTGGAGACCCCCGATCCGGGCGGCGATGTCGGGCTGGTCGCGCAGTGCCCGTCGCGGCGCAACGACGGCGGCGCTGCCGTCGAAGGCGACGATACCGATCTCGTCCTGCGGTTGGAGGAGTTTAAGCGCCCGGAACGTAGCCTCCTTGGCGAGGTCCATCTTCGTGACCCCGCCCGTCCCACCTGAGCCGGATTCCGCCATGCTGCCCGACTTGTCGATCGCGAAGACGAGGCTGACCGGGGGATTAACGACGCCATTGCGGAGATCCATCCGCACCGGCAGGAGCTCTTCGAGCGGCGTCCCGGCGTAGCCTCCGGGACCGTAGGCTCGCTCGCCGCCGACCGCGATCAGTCCGCGCCCGAGATCGCGCACATAACTCTGGAGGATCGCCGATCGCGCGCCGAGTGCCTCCGCCGGGACATCGACCAGCACGATCGCATCATACGCGACCAGCTCGGCAAGGTTGAGTGGGGCGCGGTTGGCGGCGCGCGTGTCGACCACGTAGCCGCTCGCGCGCAGAGCCGCGCCGAGGTTCGTCCCCTCGTCGGGCTCCCCCTCCAACAGGAGGATGCGCGCCTGGCCCTTCACATCGGTGAACGCGGAGGCGGTGTTGTTCTGGTAGAAGGTGTCGGCGGCGGCCTGCACCTCCGCGCGGAAGCGGTGGAAGCCCGCGCCCGGCTGCATGACGGTGATGGTGAAGGGGTTGTTCCCCGCCCGTAGGGTCACCTCCTGCTCGGTCAGTAAGTTCCCATCGGCGAAGAGGCGGACTCTGGCCGGGCCGCCGCGCGTGCTCTGAATCGTCACGCTCACATCGACCGCCTCGCCCTCGCGAGCGCGTGCCGGGGCGCGAACCTCGCTGACCAGCGTCTCGTCGCCGCTCGCGACGCCGAGGGTGCGGGTGGAAATTTCTACGCCGGAGGAGGCCGCGACGTTGGCGGCGGCGACGAGATCGCCCTTCGTCTCCTGTCCGTCGGAGATCAGGACGAGGCGGCGGGCGTAGCCTTCGGGGAAGAGGGCCAGGCCGAGGCGCACCGCCCCGGCGAGATCGGTCTGACCGGTCTGGGGGCGCGAGAGGAGGGGGCCGAGATCGGGGTCGGTGCTGACGGCGCGCTCCACCAGGGCATTGTCGCCGAAGACGATGATCCCGGCCTCGTCGTCGCGCGGCATCGTGGCGAGCGCCGCCCGGATGTAGTCGCGCGCGGCCCCTTCGGCGTTCGCCCCGACACTGTCCGAGGCGTCGACCAGGAAGACCGTCGCCAGTCGGTCCGACGCGCGGACGATCGACGGCCCGGAAAGGGCCAGGATGGCCGAGAGCACCAGCACGCCCCGCAGCGCCGCCGCCGCGCCACGCCGCGCGCGCGCACCGCGCTCGACCCCCTGCATCGCGATCAGCGTCAGGGCCGGGATGGCGAGGAGGCCGAGGAGAGCCAGCGGATAGTCGAAGCGCAGGCTCATGCGGCCCCCTTGCGTAGCCGGATCCGACGCGGGCGGCCGTGCCACGCCGCGCGGATGATGCCGCCGAGCGAGCGCCCGCCGCGATAGTAGATCCACCACTCGACCGCGAGGATCAGGAGCGCCGCGATCAGGGTCGGTCGCCAGAACTCGCGCGGCGAGCGCGCGTCCGTGGTCGGCGCGGCGTTCGCCGTCGTGCCGGTGAACGTCGGCGTCTGCGGCGCGATCGCCGATTCCTCGGGGCTCAGCAGATTGACGGCCAGCACCCCGCGCCGGATCTCGCGGTCGCCCGCGAACTCGCGCACCGTGTACGGCCCCGGCACGTCGGCGTTGTTGAAGAGGACGACCCCGCGCGAGGGGGCCAGGCGGCGCTCGCGCCCGGTCGGGTCGGTGATCGCGACGCTGTCCACGCCCGCGCGCGGCGCGAACGAGACGACCTCGCCGGGGCGGGCGCTCGGCGGGAGGCCGCTCCCGGCGGATGGGGCGAGCCACCCGACGAGGTTGGCGAGCAGGACCGGGTAGGCGAGGATCAGCGGCAGATCGGAGCGCCCGAGGGCGAAGGTGAGGACCGCGATCCGTTGCCCATTCGTCTCCCCCGCGAGGAGCAACGGTTGCCCGTTCGACTCCACCAGCGTCCGCGCCCACTCGGGTCGGCCTACGGCGCGCGCCTCGGCGATCTGCACCCGGCTTACGTCCACCCCGCGTAGGATCGGATCGTCGCGCAACTGGCCGGTCACGGCGGGAAGGTCGAGCGCGCCGACGACGGGGACGATGCCGTTGTCCGGGGGCGGGTTGATCAGCAGGATCGGCCCGCGCAACCCCGCCGGTGGCGCGACCCCGTCGAAGACGTAGAGATCGTAGTCGCCGCCGCTCGTCGGCACACCGGCGTTCCCCTGTGCCTGCTCCACGGTCAGGTTCGGCTGGAGGGCGAGGCCGCGTGCCAGAAAGGTGTTCGGCGCGGCGACCGTCAGCAGGATCCGTCCTTGCCCCCCGCCGGACCGGACCCAGACGGTGTTGTCGAGCGCGAGGTCGTCCTGGCCGTCGATCTGGGCGCGCAGCAGGCCGACCGCGTTCGGCAGGGCGATCGTCGTCCCGGTCTCGCCGCCCGCCGCGATTGTCAGCGCGCGCGCTTCGAGGAGGGTATCGCCATCGAAGATCGAGAGGAGCGTCTTGCGCTCGATCGGCCCGAAGTTCTGCGTGCGGATGAAGAGTTCGCTGCCGCTCGCCGTGCGGCGGGTCGCGGCGGCGGTGATGCCGAGGTTGTCGCCGCGCTCCCCGACACGGATGAAGCGGATCGGCGCGCGGAAGTCACCCGTGTCGGGCGCGACGAATGCGCCGTCGCTGATGATCGCCACGGTGGTGTCCGGCAGGCGCGCGGCGATCGGCGCGGCGAGGGCCAGTGCCTCCGTCAGGTCGGTCGTCCCGGCGCGCGCGCGGAGTCGCCCTGTCGCCTCGCGCAGCGCCCCGCGATCGGCGGTGGCGGTCTGCGTCACCTCCGCGCCGGTCCCCGCCGCGATGATCGTCATCTGCCCGTTCGAGGGGAGATCGTCGATCAGGCGGCGCACCTCGTCGCGGGCACGGTCGAGGCGCGAGGGGGCCACATCGGTCGCCCCCATCGAGCCGGAGACATCGACGATCGCCACGACGTTCGCGCCGAGCGGGGTGGCCCCGAGCCAGAAAGGGCGGATCAGCGCGACGACGAGCGTCAGGAGCGCCAGCAGTTGCAGCAGCAGGAGGGGGTTCGCCCGGAGCCGCTGCCAGGGGGTGTTCGCGCGCACGTCGCGCACCGCCTGCTCCCAGAGCAAGGTGCTGGATACCGCCTGCGGACGCCGTCGCATCCGCAGCATGTAGAGCGCGACGATCGGGATCGCCAGCGCCAGCAGCCCCAGGCCGAGAGGGGCTAGTGCGCCCATGACCGGAGTGGGCGGAGTGGGCGAGTGGGCGAGTGGGCGAGAAGGTTATGGGACAGATGAGCGGGCATAGTACTCCTGTACGGATGTAGCGTTCTCGACGTAGTGAGCAGAGCCGTGCGTAACATCGCTACTCGTCCTTCTTCGTCACTGGCCCACTCCACCCACTCGCCCACTACGTCGCGATCCCCCCGCGCCGTAGGGCGTTGAGGATCACATCCTCGAACGGGGTGGCGGTGTTGATCGGCAGGTAGGGCCAGCCGCGACCGGCGCAAAAGGCGGCGAGGTCGCGCTGCCAGTCGGCGAGCCCGTGACGGTAACGTCCCAGTGCCGCCTCGTCCACGGTCAGGTCGCGCGTCGCGCCGGTCTCGCTGTCGATCAGTTGCAACTCCCCGACGAGCGCCGGGTCGAGTTCATCCGGCGCGAGGATGTGGAGCACGTTCGGCTCGTAGCCGTGCGCGGCGAGCGCGGTCAGACCGGCCCGCCCGCCCCCCGCGACCAGCAGATCGGAGAGGAGGAAAATCGGCCCCGGTTGCCGCGCCCGCCCGGCGTACGCGGTGAGTGCGGCATCGAGATCGCCCGCGCCGGCGATTGACCTCGTGTTCGCCAGGAAGTCGAGCAACCGAAAGAAGGCGCGGGTGCCGCGTTGCCCCGCCAGTTGCCCCGCGACCCCGCCGCCGAGGGTCGCCAGCGACACCCGATCGAGCCCGGCCAGCGCGATGTAGCCGAGCGCGGCGGCGGCGCGGCGCGCCCAGGTCAGCTTGTGCGCCGCGCCGTCCCCCCAGTCCATCGAGGGGCTGCAATCGAGCAGGAGATGGACGGTGCGATCCTCCTCCTCCACGAAGAGTTTGATGAAGGCGCGCTCGGTGCGGGCGTAGACGTTCCAATCGACGCGGCGCAGATCGTCGCCGTGGCTGTAGAGGCGGAAGTCGGCGAACTCCACCGATTGCCCGCGCTTGGTGCTGCGCCGCTCGCCGCGTAACGCCCCGGAGCGCAGTTTGCGCGCGACCAGATCGAGGCGTTCCAGCTTGCGGAGGAACGCCTCATCGAAGACATCGTCGCGCGGGCGGGCGGCGATCATCGGCCCCTCACGCTTCCTAAACTGAAGCGCCGGTGAGGCCGCCTGATCGGCGTGGGCTGCCGCTGGACTGAAGTACCCCAAGGGCAGCCGCTCCCGGCTGAATGGCCTCCGGCCACGAAGTCCACCTCCGTGGACTGAGCACAGCCAGAACGAGGGAGGTGGCTCCCCTCGCTGCTGCGGTTTAGCGGCCTCACACACGGCCTCATGGCTGCCCGTTCTGCGGCGGCGGCGCGTTTGGGTTGATCGTGGAGAAGTATTGGCGGATGTACTCGCGCAGTTCGGGCGGGATGTTCGGGTCGTCGATCCCCTGCAATGCCTGATCGCGGTACTGCTGGTAGACCTGATTGTAGGGCACCCCGGATGGCGTGTTCACGCCGGACCCCTGTGTGGTGCCGGTGGGGGGCGAGTCGCCGCCGCCGGTGCCGGGGATCGTCTGTGGCTGACCGGGGGTGCTGCCGGGCATGGTCGGGGCGTAGACCGGCTCGTAGGGCTGCGTGCCGCCCGGTCCGGCGCCGATGCCACCGCCCGGATTCTGGCCCTGCTGGCCCTGCCCCTGGCCGTTGCCCTGTTGCCCCTGGCCCTGGTTTTGGCCTTGCTGCCCCTGCCCCTGTTGCCCCTGACTCTGACCGTTGCTCTGCTGCCCCCCTTGCGCCGGTTGCCCGCCTTGCTGGCCTTGCTGACCCTGCACCGCGACCGGTGTGGCATTTGGCGGCGGCGAGCCTTGCACGATCACCGGCGTCCCGTTCGGCGAGAACTGCACGGGGGTGCCGCTGGCGTTGACCGGTGTGCCGCTGCTGTTGATCGTCACCGGGCTACCGGAGATGGCGATTGGCGAGCCCGAGGGCACCAACGGCGTCCCGTTCGCCGTGCCGGGTGTCCTCTGCGCCGTCTGCGGGGTGGCGTCGGCGGTCGTCGGCGGGACGCCATTGGCGACATCGCGCTTGATCGCGTTGATGTCGCCGAGGACGCCGCTGACCGCGCCTTGTGTCGCGATCGCCTGCCCGGTCTGTGCGAGTTGGTCGGCGGCGTTATTCAAGGCGGCCTGCGCGCCCGCCACATCGCCGCTGGCGAGCTTGTCCGCCGCATCCTGGATTTGGCCCGCGAGCTGCGGATTCGTCGCGGCCTGCGAGGCGGCGGCCTCGCGCAACTTCTGGGCGATCGCCGCCTGGCTCGCCGGATCGAGCTGCGGCAGACTCGCCGCAGCATCCCTCAACGCCGCGCTCGCCCCGGCGTAGTCGCCCGCCGCCAGCCGTTCGCCGACCGGCGCGGTCGCGCCGAAGGTGCCGAATTCCTGCGCGAGTTGGGGGATCGCCGCGCCACGCTGGGCCGCGTTCGGGTCTTGCAGCGGGCGGAGTTGTGCCTCCGTCTCGGCGATGCGCGCCACCGCGCCCGCCGGATCGGTCGTGCCATCGGCGAGATCGCGCTGGAGTCGCGCCAGTTGCTGCTCGATCGCCCCTTTCGTCGCCGGGTCGAGGTCGCCCCGCGCCGCGACCCCATTCTGGACTTGGGCGACTTGCTGCGTCGCCTGCTCGATCAACTGGGCGTTGGCTTGCTGGCGGCGCAATGCTTCATCCTGCGCGTTCGGCAGGGCCAGCAGGGCCAGCAGGGCCAGCGCGCCGACCCCCAGCGCGAAGATCTGCTCGCGGCGCAACTGCGGCCAGGGGGAGGTCGCGTTCCGCCGCCCCGTCACCAGCGCCGCCGTCTCGCGCAACTGGGCCTCCGCGAGGGCGCTGTGCGCCGCGCCGCTCGCCAGTTCGAGCGCCGTGACGATCCGCTCGCGCAGGCCGAGGTCGGCGTCGGCGCGCGCGGCGACGGCGGCGCGCGACAGCGGGCGGAACGCCCCGACGAGCACCCCGAGCCCGATCCCGAGGGCGAGCGCCCCGATGCTCCATTCCAGGGTCTGGGCCGTGAAGAAGAGGGGGCGCACCCGCGCGAGGATGCCGAGCACCACACCGATCGCCAGCCCCGCCGCCAGCCCGTACGCGGCACCGATGCAGGCCGCGCGCAGGCGCAGGCGTCGGGTGGTATCGCGCAGCAGGGCGGCGATCGGGGGCGGGAGGAGCGGCGCTGCCGTCCGGGCGGTCATCTGCTGGCTCACCCTTTCTCTGCATTCTGCTCGTGCTATCGCGGGGCAGCCATGCCGTATTGCGATGTGGTTATCGGCCCGTTGGCTGTCGTCGCCGCTCGACGACCGTGACGGCCTACTGGTAGCAACGGCCCGAAGGGGGTGAAAGTTTCTCGGTTGTGTATCGCGGATAACTATAACAAGTCGCGAGTACCCCGTGCAGACCCTTTTCCCTCAGCGGACATTGTTCCTGATGCGCTGAGGCGATGCGGAACATCGGCGGCATCCGCCGCGTATACGCGTATAATGGGGTGGCGATACTGACATCTGCTGCACGATAACGGCAGAAGCGACAGGGTGCATATGGTTTCGCAGATGCCCGCTCGATTGTTCCCATCTCGCGGCAGGGTCAGGCGTGCGTCCAGACGCCTGACGGTCGCGCTCGCGCTCTTCGCGGTGCTGACGCTGCTGCTCGGGGCGCTCCCTGTCCCCGCCGCCGCGCTAGGTGTTCGCATCGCGGCGACCGCGAACTTCGGTGGCAACTATCAGGCGGGGCGATGGGTGCCGCTCACGATCAGCCTCGCCAATGATGGCCCCGATGTGACCGGCACGGTGGTGGTGGAGGGGACGGGCACCGATGAGCGCTATTCGCAGCGGGTTGCGCTGCCGAATCGCTCGCAGAAGGTCGTCACCCTCTACGCCCAGGTGCCGACGCGCGTCAGCATCGTCGCCGCACACTTCGAGGCGGGCAACGATCGTGTGGATGCGCCGCCGCTCACGCTTCTCCCCGTGCGGCAGGGGCAGAGCTTGATCGGCGTGATCGCGGACGATACCACCGCTGGCACGGAGTACACGCGGGCGATTGTCGCCGCCTACGGGACGGCCACCGTCGAGGCGGTCGTCTTCCCGCCCGATCAGATCCCGGCGAATACCTTCGGGCTCGACTCGTTCGGCGCGATCATCGTCGGCGATGCCGTGACGGGGCGTTGGAGCGCCGAACAGCGAGCGGCGCTGGCGAGCTGGGTGGCGCGCGGCGGCACGCTCGTCGTCAGCGGCGGGGCGAACTGGCGCAAGGCGGTGGAGGGCCTCGGCGAGTTGCCCCCGCTGCGCCCGAACGATAGCCGGACCGTAACCGGCCTCGGTGGCCTGGGGAGTGGCGGCGGGCCGGGTGGCCAGTGGGTCCTGGCGACCGGCGATCTGCTGGCCGGGGCGACCCGTGTGGCGGAACAGGGCGGTGTGCCGCTGGTGGCGACTCGCGCCTGGGGGAACGGCACCGTGATCTCGCTCGCCTTCGAGCCGGGGACGAGCGCATTCAGCGGGTGGAGCGGCGCGAGCACCTTCTGGCGTCGACTAACCCTCGACAGCGCCTTGCCCGCTTCGTTGCAGGAACCCTTCGATGGTGGCGGTGCGAGTTCGGCCCTCAACGTCCTACGAGACATCCCGAATCTCGGGTTGCCGCCGACCTGGCTCCTCGGCCTCGTCCTCCTCTTCTTCATCCTGCTGATCGGCCCGGTCAATTATCTCGTCCTGCGCGCGTTCGATCGCCGCGAGCTGGCCTGGATCACGATCCCCCTGCTCACGCTGATCTTCGCGGTGGCGATCTACGGTGTCGGTGCCTTCACCAAAGGGCGGTCGCTGATCGTCACCAGCCTGTCGGTCGTGCGGGTCAGTCCTGGCGCGCGCAGCGCCGAGGTGCAGGCGATCTACGGCCTCTTCACGCCATCGCGCGGCCTGCGCGACGTGGCCTTGCCCGATGGCGTGCTGCCGTCCGGCTTCTCGGAGAGTGGGCTCTACGATCCGAGCGATCTTGGTGGTGCGGTCCGTTTCGAGCAGGGGAGCGCGCCGGGGGTACGACAGGGCGCGTTCGTGCAGTGGGCGCAGCGCTCGTTCGCGGCGCAGGGGAGCGTCGAGCCGACCCCGCTGGCGGTGCGCGCCGAGTTGCGCTGGAACGGCACGCGGCTGGTCGGGACGATCACCAATACTTCGGCGCAGCCGATCGAAGATGGCGTACTCGTCTACGACAACGCCTACCAGCGCTTCGGGACGCTCGCGCCCGGCGCGAGCGCGACGGTCGATTGGGCGACGACCACAAGTTCCGCGACGAGCACGTCGTATGGTCGCGGGCTCGGCGCGTCGCTCTACCCGAATACGGGGAGCGGTTCCGGGAGCGGACAGGCGGGCAAAGGGAGCACGGATGCGCATCGGGCGGCGACTCTCGACCTGTTGAGCGGCACGGTGATCGACTATCGGAGCAATTACTACACCTACAGTGCCCAACCGACCCGCACCCCCACCCCGACCCGAACCCCCACTACGCGTCCTGGTGCCACACCCGGCACGACGCAAAGCGGTACCCCTGTCGCGGCACCGCCTGTATCCGGTACGCCGCCCTCCGGTGGCACGGGTGCAGCCCCGACGACCCCGCAAACGATCCAGATTCTCTTCTGGCGGACCGATGCGCCGCTCGATCCGCAGATCGAGGCCGGGGAGCGCTACGCTACCACGCTGATCATCCAGGAGACGAGGCCGGGGGCACCGACGCAATACGCGCCCGCGCCTGCGGCGCAGAGGGAGGGAGGCTGATGGCCCCGGTGGTGGAAGCGCGCGGGCTGACGAAGGGCTACGGCCCGTTCCTGGCGCTCGATGATCTCAATTTGTCGATCGAGCCGGGGGTCGTCTTCGGCTTCATCGGCCCGAACGGGGCCGGGAAGACGACCTCGATGCGCATCCTGGCGACGCTTCTCGAACCCTCGTCGGGCGAGGCGTGGGTGGGGGGCTACTCGGTGACGCGCCAGCCGAAGCAGGTGCGGCAGCTCCTCGGCTACATGCCGGATAATTTCGGCGTCTACGATAACATGAAGGTCTGGGAGTATCTCGACTTCTTCGCCGCCGCCTACGGCCTGCCGCGCGGTCGGCGGCTCGGCCTGATCGACGATCTGCTGGCGCTGGTGGATCTCGGCGAGAAGCGCGACGGCTACGTGGACGCCCTGTCGCGCGGCATGAAGCAGCGCCTCTGCCTGGCGCGCACCCTGGTCCACGATCCGCAATTGCTGATCCTCGACGAACCGGCGTCCGGGCTCGACCCGCGCGCGCGCATCGAGTTGCGCGCCCTGCTGCGCCAGCTCGGCGCGCTCGGCAAGACGGTGATCGTCTCCTCGCACATCCTGACCGAGATGGCCGACATCTGCGACCACGTCGGGATCATCGAGCGGGGACGGTTGCTCGCCGCCGGGCCGATCGCCGATCTGCTGCGTCAGGTGCAGACGAGCCGGACGGTGCTGGTGCGCCTCCTCGCGGACGAGCGCCTGAGCGACGACGAGATCGCGGGGCGGGCGCGCACGGTCCCCGGCGTGCTCGGGGTGGCGATCGAGCCATTGGCCGGGACCGACGTCGGCATGGGGGAGTCGCGCGCGCGGGCGCTGGCGAACGTCCTGCCGCAGGACGCTGCGCTCGGCGCGCTCCCGCCGCACATGCAGGCGCTCCCGCCCGGTGCGGGCGGCTTCGCGACCCCACACGCGCGCCTGCTGCGGATCGACTTCAACGGGGACGATTACCAGCTCTATCAACTGCTCGGGGAATTGCTGACGCGCGGCCTGCCGGTCTACGGCTTCGCCGAGGAAGTCGGCGACCTGGAGGATGCGTTCATGCGGATCACGCGCGGGATGGTGGCGTGAGCGCCGCGTGCCTGTGTCGCATGATGAGGAGGTATGCGTGACCGCTGCGACCGCCGAGCCGACGATCGCACCGGGGCAGGGCTCGCCCGCCGGTGAGCCCTCACCCGGCATGATCCGCGTGCAAGGGATGTTCGCGAAGGAGCTGCGCGGGCGGATGCGTGGCCCGCGCGCCTTCATTGTCCTGTCGCTCTATCTCTTCTTCCTGGTCGGCTTCACGCTGCTGATCTACTTCGTCACCAAGCTGGCCGTCTCCTCGAACCCGACGGAGCCGGTCGGCAAGCCGGTCTTCCTGGGGCTGGTCGCGTTCCAGTTGGGATTGGTCTGCTTCCTCGCGCCATCGTTCACCGCCGGGGCGATCTCCGGCGAGCGCGAGCGCCAGACCTACGAGTTGCTGATGACCACGCCGCTGCCGCTGGTGCTGATCCTCGGGGCCAAGCTCTTCGCGGCGCTCGCCTACATCTTCCTGCTGATCTTCGCCGCGCTGCCGCTGCTGGCGATCAGCCTCTTCCTGGGTGGGGTCGCGCCGGAGGAGGTGGTGATCGCTTTCCTGCTCCTCTGCTCGTCCGCCGTCCTCTTCGGGACGATTGGCCTCTGCTTCTCCGCCTGGGTACGCTCCACGATCGGCGCGGCGACCCTCGCCTACGGCGCGATGCTCGTCCCGGTGGTGGCGCTGCCGATCGTCGCCGCCACCGTCTCGACCTCGATCGGGGTGATCCTCGGGGGTAGCAGCAGTCCCTCGCCGACGGTTTCCGGCCTGCTCTATTACGTGGGCGGCATCATCCTCTCGCTCAATCCGTTCATCGCCGGGGCGCTGACCGAGGTGATCATCAGCCAGAATCGCTCGCTCTTCTTCTTCACCATCAACGACCCGTTCGGCGCGGGGAGTGGCACGGTGCTCGCGGTGGGGCCGTGGCTGATCTACATCGTCTTCGCGGCCCTGGCGACGCTCCTCTTCTTCTTCCTCGCCGTGTACCTCGCGCGCCCGACGCGTGGTGGGCGGCGACGCATCAAGGCACCGCAAGGGGCCTGAGCGCACAATCGCACAATATGAGGAAAGTGCTATGCGGGACGATCCGGTGCGAGCTTATGCCGCATCGTGGGCTGGCCTGTGTTTGCGTCTCGGTCTCGGTGCCTGCCGATGCTTTGCTGACGTGCCTGGGGGCGACGAGCGCCGGGACGCGTTCTCAATTGCGCGGTGATGATACCGCGACAGGAAGCCTCGTCGCGGCGATTACGAGGTAGCCGGGGACCGACCAGTAGCGCTCTGCGCCGTGCCGTTCCGCGACGGTCCGATCCAATTGTGGCTCGATGACATGGCTCAGTGTACACCCGGCGGTGATAATGCTGTTCAGGTAGGTGCCGAGCGGGCGATGGATGAAGTATCCGTATGTCTGTGCGATCGCCCGCTCCTGGAAATAGTCGCGCGTCTCCACATAACCCTTGCTACGCCAGGCCTCACCCGCCTCCTCGAAGCATGGGTGGATCAACGACACAATGAGCACCCCGCCGGGCTTGAGGGCCGCGACGCAGGCGACCAGCGCCGGAGTGTAGTCGGGGATGTCCATAAGGACCATGTTGAGAATCGCGGCGTCACAGGTGTCCACTGGTGGAATCCAAGTGGAAAGGTCTGCCTGGATGTAGGTGATTCCTCGCCTCTCTGCTTGCTCCCGCCGCATGGCGTAGGCGAAGAAAGCCTCGGATGGCTCGACGCCGAGGACGGTGGCTCCCTGCGCGGCCAGGAGTCGACAAAGATAACCCTGTCCGCACCCCGCGTCGAGGATTACCCGCCCCTCTACCGCGTCGAGTAGATCGAAGATAACCGGATTGAGGAGGTGCCGACGCGTGAAATCCCCTGGTTGCCGAAGTTCTCGATCGCGCTCTGCGGTATGGTGGAATAAGCTCGAATTATATCTGCGTTTGTCACCTCGCTCACGCAATCTCCTCCTCTTGCTTTCCCACTATATCCAACGGAGACGCCGCATTGCCCGATCCTCTAGACAGGCTACGGCTGTACGCTCGTCCCGTACCTGCCTGCCGGGACACAGCGGAGGAGAGGGTCTGCACAACAGCTGAGGATACGCATTGGGATATCCTGACGTGTTCGGGCAATCTCCTTTCTCCTCTCCTAATAACCTTGTCAGAAATACGGTTGCCATCCACGCACTTCGGTATAGTTACGATCGCAGCGATGCGTCATTGCTGTGACATATTTTTCTGGAGGGGTGTGCGCGCGTCATCGTTGCCAGATGCGGCCGGGAAAGATAGGACCGCGCCGTTCGCCGCGCTCGGTCGGGGGGTCGAGGCGTGCGCTGGCGCGCTGGCGCGGCCCGTCGTCGCGGGCGTCGTGGCGCTGGTCGTCTATCTGGCGCGCGCCGCCGCAGGGACCGGGCTGGCGCGGTCGTCGGAGTCGTACTTCAATTTCCTGGCCGATGCCTTCCTGCACGGGCAGATCGCGCTGCGCCTCGCGCCGCCCGGCACCCTCGATCTGGTCTACTACCAGGATCGCATCTACATCTACTGGCCGCCCTTCCCGGCGCTGCTGATCGCGCCGCTGGTGGCGCTCTTCGGCGTGGGGCTCAGCGATCGCCTCTACACCGCCGTCTTCGCCGCGCTGACGATCGGCCTGTTGGCGGCGCTGCTGGCCCTGCTCGATCGGCGCGGGATCGCCCCGCTCGGCGCGGCGCGGCGCGGCGCGCTCGTGGCGACCTGTGGCTTCGGCTCGATGCTGCTGATCCTCGCCCCGGCGGGGAATGTCTGGGCGACGACCCAGATCGTGGGCTGGGGCTGCGTCCTCTGCGCCGCGCTGGCCGCGCTCGGCGTGGCGGGCGGGCGGGGGTATCTGCTGACCGGCCTCGCGCTCGCCTGCGCGCTCGCGACCCGCAATGCGCTGGTGCTGAACGGCATCTGGCTCGCCTACTCCCTGCTCATGCGCGATCGGCGGCTGCCGCGCGCGCGACTCCTGCGCCGGGTGGCGCTCGGCCTCGCGCCGATCGTCGCGGCGGTGGCATTGCTGGCCTGGTACAACGTCGCACGCTTCGGCGATCCGCTGCAACTCGGCATTCCCTGGCACAACATGCACCCCGCATTCCGGGCCGACTACGAGCGTTACGGCCTCTTCAACCTCCACTATCTGCCCACGAACCTCTACTACCAATTCATCGCCTACGCGCTCTTCACGGACGATCGCTGGCAGGGGAGCGGCCTCTTCTGGCTGTCGCCGCTCCTGCTCGGCGCGCCGTGGGCGCTCTGGACAGGCAGGCGCGATCCGCTCGTCTGGGCACTGGTCGCGACCTGTGCGCTCATCTACGTGCCGATCGGCATCTTGATGGGGACCGGCTACTTCCAGTTCGGCCCCCGCTACCTGATCGATCTGCTGGTGCCGCTCGTCGTCCTGGCCGCGATCGGCATCCGCCGCTGGCCGCCGCTCCTGGTCGGCCTTGCCACAGCGATCGGGATCGGCACGTATGTCGCGGGCTCGATCCTCTGGTGGGTCACGTTGGGGGTGTAGCAGCCGCGCCGCACGCTATCTCGCCGCGTCAACGTTGATCGCGCACGCGCGTCTCGTGGGCCAGGAGCCGCGTCTTGAGGTGCATCCCGCCGCCGAAGCCGGTCAGCGCGCCGTTCGCACCGAGCACGCGATGGCAGGGAATGACGAGCGGCAGGCGATTCGTCGCGTTGGCCCGACCAACCGCACGTGCCGCCCCGGGCTGGCCGAGTCGCGCGGCGATTTGGCCGTAGGTCCGCGTCTCGCCGTAGGGGATCTGCGTCAACTCCCGCCAGACCGCGTTCTGCCAGTCCGATCCGCCGAAGAACAGGGGGATGTTGAACGTCTGGCGCGTGCCCGCGCAGTAGGACGCGATCTCCTCCCGCGCGTGCGCGGTGCGTGCCGGGTCGTGCGCGACGGTGTAGCCCTCGTGCGCGAGTTCTTCCTCCAGGGTGCGCGCGTACCCCCCATCGAGGAACTTGAGCCAGAGGAGGGCACCAGCGGCGTTCACCGCGAAGGCGAGCGGCCCTGGCACCGCGGTGATCGTATCCAGATAGGCAAGCTTGTCCTGCACAGGAGCAACCTCCTCCAGTTCATGATCGGCGTAGAAGGCATCCGGCTTGCAAAGCTTGCAGGCGCGTAGCCCGGCGTCGTGGGCGTCCGCGATCGTCGTGTAGAAGGTCACGTTCGCCGGCTTCGGTTTGCGCGGCGGGCGACACGAAGGTAGGCAATAGATCTTCGTGGTCCGCACCCCCACGATGAACCGCCCGTTCATGGTCGCGTCCGCTGCTAACATGCGCTCGACCATCGTCTCCGTGCTGAGTTCCATGACCATCCCTTTCCCCTTCATGCTCGTCCGCTCGTCGGCACAGTATGGCGGCGGACGCACGCATGTTCTCCCGGATTCGTCCGGCGCGATTCGCCGTGCGCGTTTTGTGGCGCGAGCGACTCATAGGCCGTTTCATGACCGCATCGGCACCGTGAGAAGCGCCGTCGTCACTGCAATTTGACAGGTCCATCAAGGGTTATGAAACGGTCCCTTAATACGAGGCGGAGAGAGGGAAATGTCCGATGCGGAACGGAGGTCAGGCCGCCGTGCCGTGCCGTTGCCAGAAGTGGAACGTGGCGAGGCTGCGGTAGGGGCTGAAGCGTTCCATCAGCCGCAGCGTTTCCCCCTTCGTGGGGCGCGCGTCGAGCGCGAAGAAACGTTGCAGACCTGCCGTCAACCCGGAATCGCCCACCGGGACGCAGTCGAGGAAGCCGTAGTGGCGCATCAGGAGGTAGTGCGCCGACCAGGGGCCGATGCCGCGCGTGGCGAGCAGCACCCGTTCGATCTGCGTGGCGGATTTGGCGGCGAGCGCCGCCAGCGGCAACTGCCCGGCGACGACCGCACGGGCGGCCCCGAGGAGGTAATCGGCCTTGGCCCGCGAGAAGCCGAGCGCGATCAAGTCTCCCGGCTCCAGGGCGGCGACCGCGTCGGCGCGCGGCGGTGCGTGGAGTCCGTCGTATACCGGATCGCCGAACCGCTCGATCAGGCGGCGGCGCAGCGTGTAGGTGAAGGCGAGGGTGATCTGCTGCCCGGTGATCGCCCAGACGAGTGCGTCGAACGGGTCCGCGATCAACGGCACGCGCAGCCCCCGTTGTCCCACGAGGAGGGGCGCGAGGTCCGTCACGCAGGCGACCTGCGCCTCGAAGCGCGCCGGATCGCTCGTCAAACCGAGGATGCGGAGGAGGAGGCCATGCACTCGTGCCCGCGCGGTGGCGTCGAGCACGCACGCTCCGGCGACCCGGCAGTGCGCCACGCCGGGCGCGAAGGTGATCGTGACGGGAACGGCGACGCACCGCGCTGAATCGCCGTCCAGACGAAGCACGGTGGTGTAGACGTTCCCCGCGACGCGCTCGGTCGCGCTCTGGCGATCCCGACCGAGGTAGCGCACGATCCGGTCGGTGGGGTAGGTCTGCGGCAGGGTCAGCGCGAATGCAGATTGCTCGCGCAGGCGACGATAGTCGAGCGGGGTCAACGCGGCGTATTTGCGGAAGTTGTCGTTGAAGGTGGAGAGGCTTTCGAAGCCGACCGCGAACGCGATCTCCGCGACCTGGTGCGACCCCGTCAGCAGCGCGGCCTGTGCCGCCACCACCCGTGCGCGATTCAGCAGCGTGGCGGGGGTGGTGTGGTAATGCGTGCGGAGGAGTTCGTGGAGCTTGCTCGCGCCCACCCCGATTGCGGTCGCCAGCGCCCCGGTGCTGCGATATGCGCCCGGATCGCGCGCGATCCGGGCGACCAAGCCCTCGACCAGGGCCTCCTCGGCGTGATGCCCCCGGTAGAAGTCATCCGGCTTGCAGAGCTTGCAGGCCCGAAAGCCTGCCGTGCATGCCTCCTCCGGCGTCTCGTAGAAGAGCACATTCTCGGGTTTCGGCTTGCGCGACGGTCGGCACGACGGCAGGCAGTAAATGCCGGTCGTCCGCACCGCGACGACGAAGACGCCGTCCGCCGCCGGGTCGGAGCCAAGCATCCGCGCGAGCATTCCGTCTCTACTCAGCACCCTGCCCTCCTTTCCGCACCGCCTGCCAAGCATAGCTTGCGCACCGGGGGCCGACCACCGGATTTGTCCGCCGCTATTCGGCTCGCCATAATTCGATCTGCTGTACAGGCGGGCGTGCGACGGAGAGCCGCCTCCCCTTTCGGCGTGGTGGCGTGCCCTTCCGACTCGATCAGTTGGGATATTCCGGTGTATCGCGACCCATCAGCGGAGAGCGTCGAAGGAGTTGCTTGACCGTCCAGCCGTCGTCGCGCAGCCCCGCCGCCAGATCTTTGCAAGCGCCTTCGATCAGGAAAGCCCACCACATCGGCGTGAGCAGCGCCCATTCTTCGGGCGTGAGCGGCGACGCTTCATCGTAACCGTGGATCACCGCATCGTAATGGCCACGCCAGGACAGCGCGAAGTCGGCGATCCGATGGTCGCGGTGGGCCAGCTCGAAATCGAGGATGCCGGAGAGGTGGCCGCCCCGGAAGCGCAGATTCCACGAGGTGAAGTCGCCGTGTACGATCGTGTCGGGCAGCGCGTGCGGGTGCAGCCCGGCGATCCGCTCGCGGGCGTGTGCGAGGTGCCAGCGCAGGAGGCGAACCTCGTCCGCGCGTTCTTGTTCGCGCTCGGCCAGGATGCGGTCGAGCGCCGGGTCGGCGAGGATCGCCTCGCAGCGTCGCCAGGCACCGCGCTGACCTACGTCGGTGAGCCGCGCGAGGTCGGCGTGGAAGTGGGCCAGTAACCGCCCGCGCCTCCGTTGTTCGGCGCGCGGGTCCGCACCGGAGGAAGGTTCGCCGGGGAGATAGGGGAAGAGGCTCCACAGCGAGCCAGCGCTGACGATTGGCGCGCCGATGGCGGGCGCGACCGGCCAGCCGAGCGCGGCGATCCGCGACAGCAGGCGCAGCTCGTAGTCGGCGTCGTCGCGCGATCCGGCCCAGCGGCGCAGGATCAGACGCTCGCCGCGCGCGGTGACGAGCCAGTGCTGGTTCAGCCGCCCGCCCTGCGGCGCAACCATGTGGACGCCGAATTGCGCGAGGAGCGCGTCATCTGGCCCGCTGACCATCTTACCCCCACCAGCAGCCCCGACATTACCGGCCGCGCACGCGAAAGCGCGACGGCCCTCCCGCCGTCGCGCCCCGGTCAGTCCTTGTACGGGTCGAAGACGTCCTCGCCGGCCATCGCCACACCGAGCGGGCGCAGTGTGTGCAGGATGCGGATCGTCGCCGCGTGGCGGGCCAGCACATCGGGGAGGCGGCGGTAGACGTGCGGGCTCTCGTCGAGACCGCCCCCGCGCAGCTCCACCCCCTCGCGCCGCAGCCAGTCGTGCATCATCTCCGGGCTGACCTCGCCCGTGCCGATCTGCTGCTGCACGCGCCGCCCGCCCACCTTCGTCCAGCGGCGCTTCCCGGCGGCGCGCGTGCGGCTCATCACGCGCCCCGCGCCGTGGACGGTACTGTGCAAGCCCAGTGCCGACTCCTCGCCCGCGACCCCCTCCACGATGACGCTGAAGTCGCCCATCGAGCCGCCGATGAAGCCGCGCTGTCCGGGGAAGGCCGGGGTCGCGCCCTTGCGGACGACGATCACCCGCTCGCCGCCGTGCGTCTCCTCCCAGGCATAATTATGGTGGTTGTGGACCTCGTCGGTCGCGGTCGTGCCGAGGATGCCGAGCACCTGACCCACCACGAAGTCGCGCCCGGCGTAGGCGTATTGCCCCGCGAGTTGCATCGCGGCGAAATAGTCCTGGCCCAGCGCGCCGTCGAGCGGCAGGACGACGGCGGGCGCATCCATCGACTCGCTCGGTGACCGCTCCTCCCAGCCGCGCCCGGCGGCGAGATTGAGAAAGCCGGTGCAGATGCGGTGTCCCAGCCCGCGGCTGCCGAAGTGGACCCCCACCCAGATCCAGCCCTCCTCGTCCTCCAGCAGGTCCACGTAGTGGTTCCCGCTGCCGACCGTGCCAAGCTGCTCGCGCGCCTGCACCTTCAGCTTGCCAAGTTGCGGCACATCGCGCCAGGTCGGCGAGTCGAAGAGCGGATGGTCGGTGTTCTGGCCGCTCGTGCGCCCGATGCCGAAGACGACCGTCCGCGCGACCTCGTCCATGATCCGCCCGGTGTCCGCGCGGATGTCGTCGGCGCGCACGCCCGTGCGCGCCGCCTTGTTGCCGCAGGAAATATCAAAACCCACTCCGTTGGGCGAGATCGCCTCGCGGTAGGCGATGACGCCGCCGATCGGCATCGCGTAGCCGAGGTGGCCGTCCGAGAGGAGTGCTGCACCGACAACACGCTCGTCAGCGGCGCAACGCTTGATTTGCTCGATGGTTGCCTGCTCATGGTCTCCCCAAACGGCAACCCCATCTATTATTTTCATCGGTGGCCTACCTCTCCAAGACCTCTACAATCAACGTGAGGGTTCGGAAGACTGCGACAGCGTTGAATTGTATGTCGCGTTCCCAGATAACATGGACATCGTAGCCTTGTTCCGTCAGTTGACGTTGCTGGACTTGATCATGCTGCCATTTTTCGGCGGCGGTGAAATGTAGCGACCGGTGATAGAAGTCCGGCTCATATAGCGCAGGGTTGCAGTGCCAATAATCTCCGTAGCATTCGATAATCGTCTCCCTCCCTACAAGGAAATCGACATTGCATCGACCAATCGGCACGTTGCGCTGATATGTGACATTCAGTCTGTCCAGCATATCGGCAACTGCATTCTCGACTTTCGTTCGCGCCGATCGCTTATTGTGCCGTTGACCCGCCTGAATGAACGTAGTCAATCTCGTCGCGCGCTCGTCGGGCGACAATGTACTCCAGTATTGTCGCCTCATCACGCTCAGGCGCTCGGATGATAGGCCACCGCCGCGATACGTACTCCTGTCACGCAACTTTGCTGACTCGACCATTCGTTTGCGCGTCTCTGAGGTGTGCTTCTGACCGTGGAAGTGGTTATTTTCCCCGATTCGCACATTCGATTGACAATCCTTGCAATACTCGCCCTTGGTATGCCTGCTCAACCTCTTTCCACAAGTTCGGCAGTCGCGATATGCCCGCCCACCGCGCCACTTGGGATTTCGCTCCATCAGCAGGCCATAAGTAGCACGAACATCAGCGTCCACAAGCTGCGCCTCGGGGTGACGGGCGAGATATTCCTGTGGCGTGATGCCGCTGCATTTCTTGAGATGCCGAAAGTTGATATTACGGACTTCTCGTTGGCATTCAAGGCATCGCACGATTGCTCAACCTCTCTGTTGGCTCTCGGTTGTGTCTACCCGTACTGGGCTTAACAGGCGAGGCGGCGGTGGACTTTGCCACCGCCGCCTCGTCGCGCACACCCAGGGGTGTTCGCGTCACTCGTCGTCGGGGCCGATGATCGCTTCCTTCACCCGGTCGAAGATCCCCTTGCCGTGCCTATTGCCATCCTTGGTGCCGTGGGTTTCTTTGGCACCGTGGGCGTCCTTCGTCTCGGTGGCGACAGCGGTGCGCTCCTTCTCCCGTCGCCCGAACGAGGCGGCGAGCTGCTCGAAGAGGGCGCGCTGCTCGTTGCTGAGCTTCGTTGGCACCTGCACGCGCACCGTCACGATCTGATCGCCACGGTCGCCGCCGCGCACGTCCGGCGCGCCGTGCCCGCGCAGGCGGAAGGTCTGCCCGGTCTGCGCCCCGGCGGGGATCTTCAGCTTCGCCGGTCCGTCGACCGTCGGCACCTCGATCTCGTCGCCGAGCGCCGCCTGGGCCACGTCGAGCGGCTGCTCGGTGTGGATCTGCTTCCCCTGGCGCGCGAAGCCCTTGCGCGGGCGCACGCGAATCCGCACGTAGAGGTGCCCCGGCGGGCCGCCGCGCCCCCCGGCCTCGCCCTGGCCGCTGAGGCGCATCGTCGCGTCGTCCTCGATCCCCGCCGGCACCGTCACCGTCAGGCTCGAGGTCTGGCGCACGCGCCCCTCGCCATTGCAGGTGTGACAGGGGTTGGTGATGATGACCCCCTCGCCGTGGCAGCGCTCGCAGGGGGCGGCGGTCATGAACTGGCCGAGGATGGTGTTCTGCACCCGCCGTACTTGGCCGCTCCCGGCGCAGACGAGGCAGGTGGTCGGCTGCGACCCCGGCTCGCTGCGGTTGCCGTTGCAGGTCTGGCAGGTCTGCATGCGGGTGACGTTTAGTTCGCGTTCCGCGCCGAAGATCGCCTCGTCGAAGTCGAGCGCGATCTGCGTCTGCAGATCGGCACCGCGCGGCGGGCCGGATTGTCGCCCGCCACCATTACCGCCGAAGAAGCTCTCGAAGAGATCCTCGAAGGGTGAACCCGCGCCCCCGCCCCCGAACGGCGAGCCGCCGCCGAACGGCGAGCCACCGGCGCTGCCGTCGAAGGCGGCGTGCCCGTAGCGGTCGTAGGCGGCCCGCTTCTCATCATCGGAGAGGACCTCGTACGCCTCTTTGATCTCCTTGAAGCGTGCCTCGGCCCCATCCTCTTTATTGACGTCCGGGTGATACTTCCGCGCGAGGCGCAGATACGCCTTCTTGATCTCGCTCTTCCCGGTCGCCCGTTCGACTTCGAGGCTCGCGTAATAATCCTGCTTGGTGACCATTCGTATTCTTTCTCGCTCACGCCAATATGCGACGTGGCCCACGGGTGTACCCGGGGGCCGTTTGGATAACCTTGCACCGCCTAGTATACCATCCACCCCTTCGTGTGGAGAAGATCGTTGGTACGGCGCGCAGGGCTCTGTCAAAGTCGAAGTCCATCGGTTTACACTCCGGTTTGTGCTTGCCAGAGCCACAAACGGAGGAGGAAACCGATGGACGAGCGGCAGTA
>JAABUN010001371.1_pt1 | contig 54333 bp, 55 predicted proteins | sample 5559311 | NCBI WGS metagenome assembly JAABUN01 (sample SAMN10711877, study PRJNA513370) | rock metagenome | isolation source: Antarctica rocks | place: Antarctica: Victoria Land, Siegfried Peak sud
CCCGGTCGAGGCCTCGTTCGCTGAGGTGTTGACCGAGGGCCCGTTGGCTTTTGGGTCGTTCCCCGGCGTCGTCGCACCACCGGGTGTAGGAGCTGTAGAGGTCCTTGGCGCTGGTGTGTGCGGTGGTGTCGGTGAGGGTGCAGGCCTCGGCCAGGAACTCCCCCAGGGTGTCCTGGGATGCCCGATAGGCGTCGGTGGCGAGGGTGACCGCCAGGGGTTCGGTGAGGCCCCCGGTTTGCCAGCGCAGGCATCCGGCGACGGCCCAGGCCAAGATCCCGTCGGCTTCGCCCCGGAGCTTGTCGGGGAGTTGGCGGTCCTGGTCCTCGTCGGCCACGGTGACATCGAAGGGGACGATTCTCAGGCGACGCCAGATTGCGTGGTCGGTGCCGGTCACCTTCGGCTTGTGGTTCGACTGCAGCCACAGCTTGTGGCTCGGGGTGAACTCGAAGAAGTCCTGGCGCATGAACCGCCCGATCATCTTGTCGCTACCGGTCAATCGCTTGACGGTTGCCTCGGCCAACTTGGCGCCCTCGTCGGATTCGGACGAGATGACGAACCGGGCACCTTGGAGCCTGGCGACACCGGTGGGGTGGTCGTCGCGGGCCAGCAGCAGCCCGGGATCGGCCTGGCGTCCGTAGTGACCCCAGACCGCCAGGATCGATTCGAGCATGGTGGTCTTGCCGTTGGCGCCGGTGCCGGTGGGGATGAGCATCTTCTGCTCGGTCACCAGGCCGGTGAGCGAGTAGCCGGCGGCTCGGGCCACGAACTCCCGTACCTCGTCGTCGGGTAGTACCTGGTGCAGGAACGCCTCCCAGACCGGTGCTGGGGCGTTCGGGATGTAGTTGGCCCCGGCGATCTTGGTGTCCAACTTGGCCGGGTCGTGGCCCATCAGTCGACCGGTGCGGAGGTCGAGTCGCCCGTTCCCCACGTTCATGGTCCACGGGTCGGCGTCGAAGTCGTCGGCGGCGACGGGGATGCCGGGTGCGGACCTGGCCAACTTGATCATGGCGTCGATGCGCTGGGACGACGCCGAGGTCATGGCCCAACGGACCGCCTTCTTGCGTTCGTCGCTGTCGACCACGGTGACCGCTTCTTCGAGCAGGGTGACGGTGATGGCCTTGGCGGCTTCCACGATGGCGCCACCGCTGTCACGGGCCCATAGGCGGCCATTCCAGGCCATCCAGGTCGCCCAGTCGCTGCACCAGCGGAACCGGGTCCCGTAGGTGTCGACCAGGCGTTGAGCGTTGCCGACATCGGTGCCCAGGTACTCGCCCTTGTCGAGCTCGGACACGTCCTCAACGTCAAGTCGAAGGTGAGCGACCTTGGCGAGGACCCGGAGCGTTTCTGCCTGTAGCCGAGGCCCGAACTTGTCCACTGACGGCCGGTGCAGGCTGGCGGCGGTGACGATCTGGCCGTTGGTGAGGCCCATCTCGACGGCCAGAGCCACGAGGGCGTAATGGCGCTGGTGACGGGTGCCGTCGACTGGCACTTCTGCGAGGCGTCGCACAAGCCAGGGCGGGTGCGGGTCCGGGAGCGGTTCTCCGTCGACATCCACCAGGTTCTGCACCTTCGGCATGAGCTTCGCCTTCACCCATTCCGGCAGTGCTGCGGTCTTGGTGCCCCAGTTGTCCCAGCCGTATTCCTTGCCGCTCCTGTGGCCCGACGGGGTGAAGATCACGTAGCCGGTGCCGGCCCGGGTGTTGATGCCGGGACCGAGGTCGTTCGATGCCAGCACCTCGCCGGGCGGAGCGGCGAGACACAGGTGTCGGCCGCCGTCGGCTCGCCCGGAGCGGCCCGTCAGTGTCACTGATAGTGGCTCGTGCTTGGCTTCGAGGGCCGCAAGGGTGGCTTCACCGGTGGGGCCATCGATGTCGATGACGACGAGGCCGGACAGGCCCGGTGCAACCGCGACGTTGTAGGCCGGGTTGTCCTGGAACCACTTCTCGATGGTGGCCAGATCGGTGGTGGCGTCGCTCCAGGACAGTCCACCGACGGGGTGTTTACCGATGCTGGTGGCATCCAGTTTCCCGGATCCATCATGAGGGTTGCCACAGGTGCAGGAGCCGTCGACCACGCCGTGGACGGCCAGCACGGCCCAGCCGCGATGCACGTACCGGTAGGCCCACGTGAGGGGCGTCTCGGCGGCGCTCACCGGAGCATCCCCACGAGGTTGCCAAGCTGTTCTCGCTCGGATCTCTCGGCCACCTGGAGCACCCGTAACTGGTCGTGGTCGACGTAGTCCTCGATGGCGTCGTCGAGCATGTCGATCAGCAGCCTTGGCGGCAAAGCCTCGGCTTCGACTGCCAGCGGGTACGGGTACGGCCGTCGCCGGCCTTTCAGCTTCGGTTCGGTGCCAGGGAGATCGAAGGCCTCGACCTGGTCCCACGTGACGCCTATGCGCTCCCATTCCACTTCGTCGCCGTAGAACGCGGTGAGCTTCGACCGGAGGGATTCCTCGATGTCGAGCCCGGCGGGGTCGTGATCCCCCACGTACAACACCACCGGGAAGGAATCACCCTGACGCCACGAGTCGGCGGCGTTGTAGGCGAACGTCTCCGACGACTGCCCGCGGGTCACCATCAGTGGAACGTCCCACTTCGAGGTGACCGGGTAGATGGTCGAGGCGATGGAGTCCGACTCGGCCCACACCTCGACCCGGTAGGAGGAGGTGGTCCAGAGGTTGCGCCGGTACAGCGCAGCGGTCGCCGCCAACGCGTCGTCCATCGAGTTGTAGCTGGTCGCCTTACGCATCCAACGGGTGGAGTCGACCACCAGGTCATACGCGATGTCTCGGGTCCGGCGAAGCTCCAAGATGAGGCGCTGCACCTTGGCGTAGCCCTTGTCGTCCTTGTCGATGCCGGGGACCTTGGCCACCGTCGCGGCGTAGTACAGGTGCCGGACCGAACAGGGACCGTTGGCGTAGGCGAGGTCGACCAGCATCTCGCGGCGCTGATCCATCTCCGCCTTCGACGCCCGACGTCGCTTTATGGGCCTCGCCCCATAAGTATCGGTGGCGGTCACGACGCCACCACCACGGGCAGGTCGAGCTCGACGGCGCAGGCCTCGCAGACGCCCAGGCAAACGAGCACCACGGGCCCGGCGTAGATCGCTGGCTTCCTGGCGGTGGTGATCGTCGACACCACCACGTCGTTGCGGGCCATCACCGAGTGCATCGTCGGGGCCTGCTGGCCGCACCGATCGCACTCGTGCTCGAGCTCGTGGGCGTGACGCCGAGCGTGTTGTTCAGCACAGGCGATACAGAGCAGGCCAGCGACGGGGTGTGAGGCGCAAGCCACGGCGCCGCCGATCGCCTTCACGTGGTGGCAGCGCAGGAGCTTGGGCGACTGAGCGACCAGGCGCGCGATGGAGGCGTCGGCCAGTCGCTCTAGGTCGGGCAGTCGGCCCGGCTCGAGCCGGACGACATCGATCCCAGCGGGGCCTGCGGTACGGTTGCGGTGCGTGCCCACGCCCCCCGGCCGGCCTTCGGGCCGGCTGGACCGCGTCATGCGGCCTCCCCGGCGGATTGGGCACGGAGCCTTCGGGCCTTTGCTGACTTGAGCGCCAGGCGCTTCATGTGCGCCCGGTAGGCGAAGTCGGCGCGCTTGGCCCGCTCTACGGGATCGAGGACCCCGTCGGGGTCGACCTGGTCCTCGAACTTCTGGCGCTGGGCGTTGCGGGCCGGTTCGGTGCGGGCCGACCGGTCAGGGGTCTTGGCCCACGACTCATAGGAGGCGATGGACCCACGGAGCGATCGCTCGGCGGGAGTGAGGCTGGACGCCATGAGGCATCCCCTTTCGGGATGCCCGTGGCCTCACACGGACTACAACGGCAAGTCAGCCAGGCAGTCTTTGGTTCAAACGTTATCCTAACAGGTGGTCACTGGTCCGGCAGAGGATGCAGCACGGCGCTGCGGACCTTGTTCTTCGTTTGGGCCGCGTTCAGGGCCTTGAGCATGTCGCCCCGCGAGATGGAGATGGCGGCCGTGCACTTCCAGCAGATGATGCTGTAGGCGAAGATCGGGTGGTCGAACAGGTCCGGGTGGCCAGCCCGTTCGAAGGAGCGGCGGACCGCTCTCGGGTCGTCGATCACCTCCTCGAACTTGTCGATCAGTTGGGCCGCCACCGCTCCTTTGGACGGGAACCCCTTCGGGGCACTCCCGCCGCCGTGGAAGTAGCGGTTGTGCTCGGTCCACTCCCGAACCATGGACCCGTCGGCCTTGAGGCCGATCCTGCCGACTTTGGTCCCGCAGGAGGCGCAGACCAACTTGACGAGCGGCTTCACAGGCCCTCCATCGGGTTCACGTGGTCATAGGCCGCGAGGGCCCGGTCGTCGGCCCGGGCCGACCCGTATCGGCGCATGACGTCGGCCGACTCCCAGCCGCCGAGACGCTGGAGGTCACCCTCCGTGCCGCCGGCCTCAAGGAATCTGTGGGCGAACGAGTGGCGCAGCATGTGCGGGTGGACGTGGCCGATCCCGGCCATCTCGGCCCGCCGGTCGAGCATCTTCGGCACCGATGACGCCCCCAGTTTGCCGGACCGGGCCAGCCATAGCCATGGGAGCCCGGCGTGACGGTGGCGGCCTCTGGTGCGCTTGTAGCGGTCGATCGAGGAGGCGGTGGCGGCGTCGATGCGCACGAACCGGGCCTTGTCGCCTTTGCCGTGACGGACGTGGATCACCCGTCGGGGCAGGTCGACGTCCTCCAAGGTGAGGTTGGACAACTCGGCCAGGCGGAGCCCGGTGGCGGCCAGGGTCCGCACCAGGGCCATGTCCCGGCGATCGAAGAACCCGGTTCCGCCGCAGGCCTTGAGCAACAGGCGGAGCTGGTCGGCTTCGAGGACCCGGATGGGCTCGGGGTTGGGCTTCTCCACCTTCACCTTGGCCATCGGACTGGCGGCGATCTCCTCCTCCTCGGCCAGCCAGCCATAGAGGGAGCGGAGGCCGATCCAGCGCGACCGGATCGTGGCCGGGGCCATGCCGTCGGCACGCTGGACGCCGAACCAGGACTCCACGTCCTGGCGTGAAACGGCCAGCAGGTCACCGGGCTGGACGCTGGGCCGACCGTTCTCGGCCAGCCAGGAGGCGAACCAGCGGGCGGTACGGAGGTAGAGGTCCCGGGTGCCCGGGGCCTTGCCGTGGAGGGACAACTCCCAGGATTCGAGGATGACCTCGTTCGGATCGACCATGGGGGATTACGCTACTCGCAGCGCTGTGCTAAGGCCGTTATGGCCTCTGACCTGGGGAAACGTCCGAATCCTAAGGCGCGAAATCCTCAGGGTTCACCGAGTCGATGAAGTCGCGGAACTCCTCGACCACGTGCTCCTGCTGCGCCTCTTCGGGCTCGTCGTCGTCGAGGTAGCCGGCTTCGGCGAGGACCCCCTCGTCGGCGAAGATCGGCGACCCGGTGCGGGCGGCCAGAGCGATGGCGTCGGACGGTCGCGAGGAGATCGTGTGCACGCCGTCTCGCCCGTTGAGCTCGAGCTCGGCGTGGAACACGCCGTCGGTGAGCTCGGTGACGGTGATCTTCTCGAGGCTGACGCCGAGGTCGTCGAGGACCTCGCGGAAGAGGTCGTGGGTCATGGGCCGGGGGGTGGCCACCTCCTCGAGGGCGAAGGCGATGGCCATGGCTTCGGGGGCACCGATGAAGATCGGCAGCACCCGGCGGGTCCCACCTACCTCCCGCAGGATGGCGATCGGGGCGCTGCTCGGCATCTCGACTCGGACACCCACCAACTCCATCTCGGCCACGGACCGGATCCTACCGCTCGTTCCCCGGACCTGGACCAGCACCGCTACGGCGGTAGGCGTCGTCGCGTGGTCGACGCTCCATGGGGTACAAGACATCGAGGTAGCGGTCGGGATCGGCGGCGAGGGTGGCACCGTCGACGCCCCAGAGGCTGTCGAGGTTGCGGTAGCGACCGCGGTAATCGAGGCCGTAGCCGATCAGGAACCGGTCCGGGACGACCACGGCGGCGTAGTTCGCAGCGGTGGGCAGGATGCGGCGAACGGGCTTGTCGGCAAGGGTCGCCACCCGGATCCGGGCGGCACCGGCGCCGGCCAGGTGGCGACCGAGGAAGTCGGCGGTGAGGCCGGTGTCGACGATGCCGGTCACCAGGACGACCTCGCGATCGGTGATCGGTTGGTCGAGGTCCTTCACCACGCGCGTCCGGCCGGTGGAGCCGTCGTAGGGCGCCACTGCCACCAGGTCGATGCGAACCGGCACCGACACCAGCCGGGCCAGGTCGGCGAGGAAGACGACCGACCCCTTCAGGATGCCCACCAGGGTGACGCCGCCGGGGTGGTCGGTCGAGATCTCCTTCGCCACCCTCGTCACCTCGACGACGAGGGCCTCGGCGTCAGCGAGCAATTCCGGTCCGGCTTCGTCCCCGGTCACGCCCGGTCGAGGTGCTGGCGCAAGTTGGCGCGCAGCAGGGCCACCCGAAGGTCGTGGCCCAGCCCGGCCAGCTCCTCCACCAGCTCGACCGCCTGGCGGCGGGACTCCGGGTTGCGCGCCTTGAGCAGGGGCATGGCGACCTGTTCGAGGAACCCGGCCTCTCGCTCGGCTGCCACCTTGAACATGCGCAGGTGCCGGGCCCCGATGCCGTGACCGAGGAACGCGGCCGACTTGGTGGCGACCAGCAGCGCATCGCCGTCGTAGTAGGTGTCGTCGCCAAAGGCGCGTCCGAGGACCAGCCCGTATGACTCGAGCTCACGCAACGCATCGATGGTGATCCCTGCCGCGGTGGCCAGCTCCTCGGCGGTGAGGCTGACCTCGCTGTCGCCCGCTGCGGGCTTTCGGTGCTTGCGCCGTGCGGTCGGGGGGGCGGGCACGGCATCGGCGAGCGACTCCCCGTCGGGTCGCTCGGTCTCGGCGACTCCGGCGTGACCGGGACCCGGGTCGTCCGGGCGACCACGACTGGCGGCTACGTCGGCCATCCAGACGGGCTGGGTGACGTCGGGGTCCTCCCCGGTGGTCGGGGGGCCGGTGGTCGGCGGGCCGGTGTTCGGGGCACTCCCCGACCCGTCGTCCGCCGTCGCTCCGCCATCGGGCGCCTGGTCACCGGCCCCGTCGTCGACGGGGACGCCGACCGAGGACTGGAGCCGGTCCTTGATGACCTTGAGGGGCAGGAAGTTCTCGCGCTGCTGGACCAGGATCCACCGCAACCGGTCGATGTCGCCGTCGTAGAACTTGCGGTACCCCGAAGGCGTGCGCTCCGGGTCGATGAGCCCCTGGCTCTCCAGGAAGCGGATCTTCGAGATGGTGATGTCGGGGAAGTCGTCCCTGAGCAGGCTGAGGACCTCACCGATGGAGAGGTGGGCGTCGGCCATCGTCATCCCTCGGTGCCAGCCACGAAGACGAGCTTGAAACGACCCACCTGCAGCTCGTGGCCGTTGGTGAGCGGGGTGTCGGCGGCGATGATCTCCCGGTTCACGTAGGTGCCGTTGAGCGAACCGACGTCGCGCACGACGTAGCCCGAAGGGGTGCGCTCGACCTCGACGTGACGTCGAGACACCGTGACGTCGTCGAGGAAGATGTCGGATTCGGGATGACGGCCGATTGTCGTGAGGACGTGCTCGAGGGCGAACTCGGAGCCGGCGTTGGGGCCCCGGGTGGCCACCAGCACCCCACCGGGGCCGACGTAGAGGGGCTCGGCCTGGATCTCCTCGCTACCGGTCTGCTGGTCCAGCGAAAAGGTGATGGTGCTCGAGTCGTCGGTGACGTGCTCGATGGCCTGGCCGCACGACGAACAGAAGTTCGAGTCGGCGGTGTTGCGGTGGCCGCAGTGGTTGCAGAAGACGTCGCTCACGCGCAGGGGCTCCCGGTGCCGAAGATCCGGGCCGTCCCCGGACCCCAGCTCATCCCTCGATCAGCTTGCGGTAGGTGTCGGCGTCGAGGAGGCCGTCGACCACGGTCGGGTCGGTCACCTCGATCGTGCAGATCCAGCCGGTCCCGTAGGGATCGGCGTTGAGGTTCTCCGGCGTGGCGTCGAGGTCCGCGTTGACCTCCACGATGGTGCCGGCGACGGGGGCGTAGATGTCGGAGACCGATTTGGTGGACTCGACCTCGCTGATCCCGGCACCGGCCGCGACCTCGGTGCCGACGTCGGGGACCTGCACGAAGACCACGTCGCCCAGGGCATCCTGGGCGTAGTCGGTGATGCCGATGCGGACCTGGTTGCCCTCGGCGCGGACCCATTCGTGATCGGTGGAGTAGCGCAGATCGTCGGGCACGTCCATGGCGGGCGAGGCTACCTGACCGCGCTCGGGCGGGGCACGGGCGGAGCGAACCGGGGCCGGTGGTCACCGCAACGTCTGGCGGATGCGGCGCACGTACTCCTGGGCCAGCCGGCGCGCCGCGCCCTGGTCGGTGCCTTCGGCGTAGATGTGGGTGATTGGTTCCTCGGGGTCGGGCAGGGCCAGGACCCAGCCCTCGTCGTGGATCACCTTCACCCCGTCGATCAGCTCTAGGCGGCGGTCCTTGCTCAGCTCCACGAGGGTCCGCATGACGAGGCCCTTCTGCTCCCATGGGGTGACCACCGTCTCGTGGGCCATGTGGACCCTCGGCAGCGATTCACGTACCGCCGAAAGGGTGGTCTGGGCCCGGGCCAACAGCTCGAGCAGCTTCACAAGGGCGGCTCCGGCGTCGAACGCAGGCAGGAACCCCGGGAGGATGAAGCCGCCGTCGCCGCTGGCCGCGAAGCCCACCCCCTTCTCGCTGGCCGCAGCCATGAGCGCGGCGGTGGAGGTCTTGGTGTGCTGGATCCGCACGTCGTGGGAGCGGACCAGATCGTCGGCCGCCGAGCTGGTGTTCACCGGCAGGGCGATGCGGTCGCCCAGCAAGTGGCCGGCGACCATCGACACGAAGGCCAGGCGCGACTCGTCGTTGGTGAGCACGTGGCCGTCGTCGTCGACGAGCGTGAGGTGCTCACCGTCGGCGTCGATCAGGGCACCGAGGTGGGCACCCGAGGCCTTCACCAGCTGCACCACGTTGGCCACTGCCTCGTGGTGGTCGACGGAGATCCGCTGGCGGGTGGAGGCGTAAGGGTTGACGCCCAACACGTCGGCGCCCAGCTTGCCCAAGACGTTGGGCATGACGAAGGCGGTGGCGCCGTAGCCGTAGTCGACCACCAGCTTGAAGTGGGCGCTGCGCACGGCGGACAGGTCGACGGTCTCGCCCAGCGCTGCGGTGTAGTGCTCGAGGGCCCGCGGGGGGAAGCCGATGTCGCCGATCTCGCCGGCGAGCACCCGGCGGAAGTCCTCGCGGGCGAAGAGGCGTTCGATCTTGCGCTTGGCGTCGGCGGTGATGTCGATGCCGTCGCGGTCGAAGAAGCGGATGACCACGGACTGGGGGTCGCCGTCGACCAGGCGGATGGTTGCGCCGGCCGAAGCCTGCGGCGAGCGGGTCAGGAAGCGGGTGACCGGCACCGACGCCACCTCGAGGTCGAGGACGTTGATGCCGCTGGCGTTGAGTCCGGCCATGAACGCCCGCTTGAGCATGCGCGACGCACGCGACGAGTCGCGCGAGGTGATGACGGTGGCGTCCTTGCGCAGGGTGGTGGCAAAGGCCATGGCCACCCGCGCCGCCAGCTCGGGGCTGATGTCGACGTTGGCCAGGCCGGACACGCCGTCGCGCCCGAAGAGGCTGCGGGCACCCTTGGACTCCCAGATGATCGAGGAGTTGATGACCGCGCCGGCCTCGACGGTCTTGAACGGGTAGATCTTCACGTCGGCTGCCACGTGGGCGCCGGCGCCGATGAAGCACTCGTCGCCGATGACCGACCCGTCGTCGCAGCGGGCGCCCCTGCGCAGGTCGCTGGCCCGACCGACGACCGCACCCCGCAACGTCACGCCCTCCCCGAGGTAGGCGTTGTCGTGCACGACGCTGCGCTCGATGTCGGCGCCGCCGCGAACTCGAACGTTGCCGCCCAGCACGGTGTAGTCCCCGATGCGGGTGCCCGCCTCGACCCGGCAGTTCTCACCGATCACCGCGAAACCGTCGATGGTGGCATCGGGGTGCACGTCGGCCCCCTCCCCGAGCCACACCCCGCGCCCGAGCTCGAAACCGGGGACGTCGACCTGGACCCGGCCGTCCATGACGTCCTTGTGCGACGACACGTACGACTCCAGCGTGCCGACGTCCTCCCAGTAGCCCTCGGCCACCGATCCGAAGAGGGCCTTCCCATCGGCCAGCAGGGCGGGGAACACCTCGCTCGAGAAGTCGACCGGGCGACCCTCGGGGATGTAGTCGAAGACCTCCGGCTCGAGCACGAAGATGCCGCTGTTGATGGTGTCGCTGAACACCTGGCCCCAGGAGGGCTTCTCGAGGAACCGCTCCACGGAGCCGTCGTCTCGCGTGATGACGATGCCGAACTCGAGCGGGTTGTCCACCGCCACCAGGCCGATGGTGGCCAGCGCCTGCTTCTCCTCGTGGAAGGCAAGGAGCTGGCCGAGGTCGATGTCGGTCAGCACGTCGCCGGAGATGACCAAGAAGCGCTCGGTGAGCTCGGCCATGGCGTTGCGCACCGACCCGGCAGTGCCGAGGGGCTGGTCCTCGGTGGCGTACACCATCTTCACGCCGAACTCGGAACCGTCGCCGAAGTAGGTGCGGATCTGGTTGGCCAGGAACGCAACCGTGACCACGATCTCGTCGAACCCGTGGGTCTTGAGCAGGTTGACGACGTGCTCCATCATCGGCCGGTTGGCCAGCGGGAGCATGGGTTTCGGAGCGTTGGAGGTCAGAGGTCGGAGCCGGGTGCCTTCGCCCCCCGCCATGATGACGGCCTTCATGGCTGTGCCAGCTGTTCGGCGGCCGCGCCAGCACGGTCGGCACGCCCTTCGCGCAGGGCCCGGGTGCCGAGGGGCAGGTAGAGCGCCCAGGCCACGTAGCTGAAGGTGAGGCCGGGTATGCCGGACACCCAGGCGCACACACGCGCAGTGTCGGCCCAGCCGAGGGTGGACTCCGAGGCCAGGAACATGGGGAAGGCGAACATGAGCCCGAAGGTGCCGGCCTTGCCGAACCACGTCACGTCGACGCGGCGGGCTCCCATGAGGCCGAAGACGACGGTGGTGGCGCCCACCGCGACCTCTCGGATCAAGACGGCCCCGGCGAACCAGACCGGCACGGTGCCGTCGACCAGGATGGCACCGACGCCCACGAAGAACAGCAGCCGGTCGGCCACCGGGTCCAGGATCTTGCCCACGTCGGACACCTGGTCGTAGTGCCGGGCGATGTAGCCGTCGATCCAGTCGGTGGCGCCCAAGATGGCGAGCAACGAGGCCGCGGCCGCCCGGTTGTCCCGCCCGAAGAGGAGGTACACGAACACCGGCAGACACAAGAGTCGGGCCAACGAGATCACGTTGGGGACGGTGACGACGCGCGACGTGTCGTTCGGGCTCACCGGCGCCTCGACGGCCCCGACGGAGGGGTCGCTCACGGTCATGGTCGGAGCCTACCGACGCCGGTACCCGAGGCCGAGGCCGTCCCGGATGCCCGCCCTAGGATCGATCGATGCCCACCCTCTTCACCCGCATCATCGACGGCGAGATCCCGGGGCGCTTCGTGTGGCGCGACGACCGGTGCGTGGCCTTCCTCACCATCGCCCCTCTCCACCACGGGCACGTGCTGGTGGTGCCGGTCGTCGAGGTCGACCACTGGCTGGACCTGGCGCCGGACCTGGTCGCCCACCTTTTCGCCGTGGCTCAGGAGATCGGCCGGTCTCAGATGGCTGCCTTCTCCCCGGCCCGGGTGGGCCTGATCGTCGCCGGGCTGGAGGTGCCCCACACCCACGTCCACGTCGTCCCGATCGACTCCGAGGCCGAGCTCGACTTCGCCAACGCCGATCCGGACGCCTCTCCCGCCTCCCTCGATGCCGCTGCGGAGGCGCTGCGCGACGCGCTGCGCAACGCCGGGCGATCCGAGGTCGTCGAAGGCTGATCGCAGGCGGTCGGCGGCGGCCTTCACCGAGTCCACTGCGCCGGCCGGGTCAGTTCCGCTGCAAGAGGTAGATGCCCTCGGCTTCGTAGGTCACGGAGAACGAGCGGTCGGCGAAGCGGGTCAGGAACCGGTCGATCTGGACCGAGCTCCACTGCGGATCACCGGTACGCAGGTCGGTGAGCGAGGTGTCGAGCACGACGGCGTCGCTGCGGGCCACCAACTCGATGCGCGACGACGTGAGGTCGTCCGGGTCCGGGGCCAGTTCGGTCAGCTCGGCCCGCTCGGCCAGCAGGACCGTGACGGTTGGCGAGGTGGCTACCGCTGCGTCGGGGCCCACCCGGTCGGCGGCGGCCAGACGGGCCCCGTCGACACCGTCCTGGCTCCCCCAGCCCCACGGCGATCGGTAGGGCGACGTGGGCGCCTCGGTCACGAAGAGCAACGTGGCCCCGGCCAGGAGGGCCAGCAGGACCCTGCGGTCCACGTTGACGCGGGTGACCGACGGGTCGCCCACCCGCTCGAGGGCGAACACCAGGGCCACGGACACGAACGCCATGGCCGGGCCGATGTGGGCGGCGGCCGGGGACAGGTCGAGGACGCCTTCTTGGGCCACCCGCTGGACCTGGCGGTCGGCGATCATGGCCAGCACCAGGCACGGCATGGCCACCAGCAGCTTGCGGGGCGACACCAACGGCAGGAACAGGAGGGGGGCCAGTACCACCACTAGGAACAGGATGCTCGGCTCGGCCAGCAGCTCGCGAGCCTCGGTGATGGGATCGAAGACGAGGCGGGGGAAGGCGGCCAGCGGGGAGGTGGAGCGGGCCACGAACTCACCGGCCGGCGTGAGGGCCTGGTCCGGCGTGTCCGGCCGCACCACGACCGTCGCCACCACGGTCCAACCCAGGCCGGCGACGAGGGTGAGGACGCCGGGTCGTCGCTTGCCGATCGTGATGAGCAGCACTCCCAGGGCGGCCACGGTCAACCCCAGGTCGGCCCGGCACAACAGGACCACCGCCACCAGGGCGGCGTAGCGCTTCCAGTGACCCTGACGGGCACGGAGGTAGGCCCACAACAGGGCCGGTAGGGCGATGAGCTCCGGGTGGAACGGGCTGAGGTTGGCGCGGTGGAGGGTGGGAGCAAGGGCAAAGGTGGCTACGGCGACGGTCGTGGCGCCCACCCGGAGATGGGCCTCGTCGCGGGCCAGGCGCCAAAGGGGCACGATGGCCAGCGCGACGGCCCCGGCCTGCACGATGGAGAACACCGCCTCCGGCGGCACGAACCGGGTGACCCACAAGATGGGTTCGGAGACGAAGGACCACGTCCCGCTGGCGGGGTCGATCCCGCCGACCGGCACGCCCGATCCGCCGTGCTGGCGGCGCCACGCCGCCTGGAGCCAAGGCGCCAGGCCGCTGCCTCCGTCGATCGAGCGGATGGCTGCGGCGTCGAGCGCCAAGAACGCGATGAACACCAAACCGGCGCCGAGCCAGGGCATCAGCCGGTCGGCATACTCGCCGTCCAAGCGGCCCTGGGCGGCCAGGACCGTGCGGTCCCAGCGACGCCGGAGGCTGGGAGCCCGTGTGGCGGTGGTCACCCGAGGAGGGTCTCGGCCCTGGTCACCTCGACCGGATCGATGAGGTGCGCGCCCTCGTTCCGCACGTTGCCGACCGCACTGGACACCGGGTGCATGGTGAGGAGCTGCGGCGGGGCCGGCACCAGGAGCCGGCCGAGGGTGTCGAGGTCGGTGGCGGTGGGGTCGAGCCACGCAGCCCAGTCCGATCGGCCCAGGATCACCGGCATCCGGTCGTGGACCGGTTCCATGGTCTCGTTGGCCGTGGTGGTCAAGATGGTGGTCGAGCGCAGCCGTTCCGACCGGTGGCTCCCGGGCGGGCCCCACTCCTCCCAGAGGCCGGCGAAGCCGAGGAGGTCACCGTCGGCGCCGTGGATGAAGTACGGCTGCTTGGCCTTCTGGCCCGGGACCGGCTGCCACTCGTAGAAGCCGTCGGCGGGGACGATGCAGCGGCGCCGAGCAAAGGCGCGCTTGAAGGCGCCCTTGTCGGCCAGGCCCTCAGATCGAGCGTTGATCATCTTGTTGCCGACGGCCGGGCTCTTGGCCCAGAAGGGCACCAGGCCCCAGTGGTGCGGAGCCACTCGACGGACTCCACCGTCGGTGAGCACCACGTAGACGTCGTCGGTGGGAGCCACGTTGTACCGAGGCCCGAGGGCGAGGTCCGGCGGCGGTTCGGCGTCGAAGTACCGGGCCACCTCGTCGGGCGGCGCGATCGACACGAACCGTCCGCACATGCGCCGGACGCTACCGCCCCCACCGCGCCGGCCGGACCCCCGAAGTGGGCTACTCGGGCCGCAGTGCGCCAGTGGGGGCGACGGCGCGCTGGCCCATCCGCCCGAGCCCAAGGACGGCCCCGGCGACAGCGGCGACGACGAACCCGAGGGGGCGCCATGCCAGCGAAGCCAGGGCGGCAGCGGCCAGCACCTGGACACCGAGCGCTGCTGCTCGGGCGGTGGGGGCGGCGGCATCGAGTCGCTGGTGGACCCGACCCAGGGCGGCAGGGGAGGTGGCCGAGCGGCCGATGACGACGGCCGACCCTCTGACCAGGCCGAAGGTGGCCCCGATCGCCAGCGCCTGCAGTGGGCTGGCGCTCAACACGGCGAGGGTGATGGTGAGGAACACGCCGGCGGTCATGATGTAGGTGGCCACGCCGAAGCCGATCTGCCAGCCGAACCCGGCCCCGTACGCCCAGGAGCGATACGTGCGCAGCCAGGAATCGTTCACCTGGCGCTTGAAGATCGGGAGCTCGATGCCAAAGGCGCCGAGGTCCACCGCTGAGGTGGCGACGGCGACGGCCGCAGCAATGCCGTACCGGGTGGTCTCCGTCAGGTCGAGAGCGGCGACCCCGGCCGCCGCTCCGGCGGCGATGGCACCCAGCGAGAGCCCGCCAACCACCGATCCGAACACGAACCAGGCGGCGGTGGTGCGGAAGCGATTGCCCCGCCCCGCCTCGGACATGGGCGTGATCGACGACAGCATCGACAGGCCACATGGCGACCACACGCCACGCAGGGCGGCGACAGCGGCCACTGGCAAGGCGATGAGCAGAATGAGCGGACTCATGGTCGTCCCAGGCTAGTGGCCTTGCGCAGCCAACGACGCCTCATCACCGCACCACCATGATGAGGTCGCCTCGCTCCTGTCCAGGCTCGACGAAGGAACCGAAACCGACCTGCTCGAGATCGATCCCTACCTCGTAGCGACCTGGTGGCAACGGCTGGTCGGCGGCGTCTCGAGCCGTGAGGCGCAGGGATGTCACGAAGCGGTCACCGGGGCGCGTCCAACGCAGCGCGAAGCGATTGTGGGTGACGTGGAGCAACACCATGGCCGGGCCGAACCAGACTCGCTGCCCCCCGGGTCGATCGGTGAGCGTGCACCAACACGCCAGCGTGGTGACGACGGCCAACGGGAGGACGAGGTTCTCGGCAACGATCGGCGCCGAGTGGGCGACGAGCGGCGGGGCAAGGGCCCCGCAGGTACCGCCATTCTTACCAGCGGCCCCTCGACCACAGATCGCACCGCCCTTGACCATGGCGAGGGAGGTCGACCCGGAGGTGGAGGCGGCAGTGCCGAAGCGCCGCAGTCTCACCGAGCGGCGGCGAGGGTATTCAGCGCCAGAGGCTCAAGTCGAGTCTGGTGGGGCCTGACGGCCTTTGACGTACAAGGAGATGCCGATATGCGCAAATGGTTCTCATGGTTGACCGTTGTCGCGGTGCTCACGCTGGGAGCGGGAACGGTCGCCGACGCCGCCCCGGCCCGGCCTGCTCAAGCGCCCGAGCCGGTCGACACCAGCGATGACGGCGGAGACGACAGCGGGAAGTACGGGCTCATCGGCCTGCTCGGTCTGGCCGGCCTGGCCGGTCTCATCCGGAAGCGCAACGACCACGACGACCGGACCACGCGCCCCGGTGCCGGTGGGTCTACCGGGAACCGCTAGACGACCGGAACATCTGACCCGACAACGCCCCGGCCGGCCGGGGCGTTGTCGCGGGCAGAGTGGGCACTGCGCGTTCGAGTCACTCCGAGCGGACAAGGCGCCACGTGTGCAAGCATCCGCGTCCTGCCGTCGCGCCGGACCGGACCCGGCGGACCGCTCCGCCGCTCCTGCGGTCGGTTCCCATCCGGAGCACCATGACGATCACCCACGATTCGACCCAGGCCGGCCCCGACTTGGTCACCTCGATGGCCGAGGTGGTGCTGGCCGAACCTGCGGCGTCGGAGCGAGGGCGGACCATCTCGGCACCGATCGTCGCCGCCATGTGGGAGACCGGCCTGATGTCGCACTTCAACCCGATCGAGGCGGGCGGCACCGAACCGGGCTTCGGCGAGATGGTGCAGACCTGGGTCGACATGGCTCGCCTCGACGGATCGTTCGGGTGGATCGGCATCGCAACCTGCCGTCGGCCGCAGCCGCGGCTGCGTACCTTCCCGACCGGAGCTGCGGGTGGCGATCGTGCCCCGGGCCGATGTCTCCTTCACCGACGGCTGGCACGTACAGGGACTGAAGGGCACCGGGTCCTACGACTACGAGGTGGCCGACGTGTTCGTACCCGCCCACCGGACGTTCGCGTTGTTCACCCGCCAGCCCGAACGGGCCACGTCACCGGCGTTCCACGTGGGTCTCCTGTCGATCACCGCTGCCGGTCACGCCGGCTGGGCACTCGGTGTAGCCCGGTCCATGATCGACGACGTGCGGGAACTGGCCGTTGGCAAGGTCCGCATGGGCGACCCGGCCACGCTGGCCAACAAGGCGACCTTCCAGGTGGGGCTGGCCCACCACGAGGCGATGTGGCGGGCGGCCCGCTTGCTGGTGGACCAGACGTTCGCCGACATCGAGGCGGCCGTGTCCGACGGCGGTGCGTTCTGCCCCACCATGCGCGCCGACCTCCGGGTTGCTGCCGTGTACGCGACCGACTGCTCTCGTGAGATCGCGCAGTGGGCCCACCTCGCCGCCGGCACCACCGCCATCCGCGAGGGGTCGCGCCTCCCTTCCGAGACCTCTACACCGGCACCCAACACGCCTTCATCGGCGAAAAGGTCGCCACGGTGCCGCCCAGGTCTGGCTCGGCCTCGTCGACGACCCGATCGGTCTGTGAGCCGGCCTTGAGATCAGCCTTGGGTGGGAAGAAGTCGCTCGTCGCCTGGAAGGCGTCGGTCGTGGCCCTACTCGCTGTAGCGCGGAACGACATCCTCTGGCTCTCTGGGAACGGTCGATCGAGGGAACCTTGAGCCGTGGTAGGCGGCTACCGGCACCCGCAACACACCGAAAGTTCCGCAAAGAGCAGTGGCGCCGAGCAGCCGAGGCCCTGCCGGTCGGAACCGGAAAGGCCTTTGCCGAGGTGCATCCGATCGGATCGCCTACAACGCAGCGCTTACACGTTCCACTGCGATGTAGATCGGCCGTTGTCGTCGTGGTGCCGGGTGCTCAGGCGCCGGGGCAGCGTGTGGTGCCGGTGCCGTTCAGCACTGGGCTCCTGTCAGCAGCGCGGTCTTGGCCGCCTTCGGCGTTCTCGGACTGCTCTTTCGCTGGGTCGTTCGCGTTGTCGGTTGCGCTGGCGGCCGCCGGACGGCACTTGCCGTTCGGGGTCTCAACGTTGTAACGGTGCGCTGCCGAGGCTGGACCGCCGGAAATGGCCACGACACCTGCGACGGCGACTGCGGCTGCTGCAAGGCGAGTCTTCATAAAGGACTCCTTGGTTCGCGCGCGGAGGTGCGCCCGACTGTCCGGGACCAAGCGCCACCATGCAGGAGTCACACCCCTAGGCTCATTGTGCCAGGACGCGAAAAGGGCCGGCACCAGGTCCGGCTGGGTTGGTCACCTCGTCGGGCCACCTGACCGTCGGAACAGGAAAGCCGGCCCTTGCGGACCGGCTCTGACCTGCGGTTCTCCGTCGGGCTGAGAGGATTCGAACCTCCGGCCTCTTGACCCCCAGTCAAGCGCGCTAACCAAGCTGCGCCACAGCCCGTGGGACCGCCGACCCTAGTCCCGCCGGTCCGACGGGCCGAACTCGCTTGGCGGTCACCTCGTCGACCGGGCTGCGCCTCAATCGCCTGCGCTCAGCCGGGCCAGTCGCCGGTGACCAGGAAGATCAGGAACTGGACGAGGCGCCAACCCAGGTAAAGCACCAGCGCCGCCACCAGGAGCCAGAAGTGCCAGGGGACCTTCTGGTCGGCGGCGTCGGGGTCCGGCGGCTCGGCGATGAAGTGCCCGCACTTCACGCAGGTGCCGTCGGGTGCCACCGAGATCGGGTTGTAGAAGCGGCTGCACGACTCGCACCAGGGCACGTCGACACCCTCGCCCGGTGCCGAGGACTGCCGCAAGACGGCCCGATCACCCGCAATCCCTCCGGTTCTGGGCCCGAATCGGCCGCAGGGTGCGGCGCAAACGCGCCCGGGATCAGGGGATCCGGTCGGGAGCCGGGGCCAGGCGGGTGCGGGGGCCGTGGTGGGCGATGGGGCTGGGGAGGGGTCGGCCGACGAGGTCTTCCATGAAGGCGGCGACGTCGAGGAGCCGGTCGAGGTCGATGCCGGTGTCGATGTCCAGGTCGATGAGCATCGCCACCAGGCCCTCTGTGGCCAGGTTGCCGCCGGCGCCGTGAGCGAAGGGTGAACCGCCGAGGCCGCCGACGCAGGTGTCGAAGCGGGCGACGCCCCGCTCCAGCGCGGCGTAGGCGTTGACCAGGCCGGTGCCGCGCGTGTCGTGGAGGTGGAGGCCGACGTGATCTCCGAGGGCGCCGGAGAGCACGTCGAGCAGGTCGTCGATGCGGCGTGGGGTGGCCATGCCCGTCGTGTCGGCGTAGGTGACCGCGACGCCGAGGTCGATCAGTCGCTGGGCCAGGCCGGCAACCGCCTGAGGAGCGATCTCGCCCTCGTAGGGCGATCCAAAGGCACAGGAGATGACGGCGTCGACCGGGATGACCGCCTCGTTCGCCGGCGCATCTGCCAGCTCCGAGATGGCACCGACCACGGCGACCGACTCCTCGATGCCCAGGTGCACGTTGCGCTGGTTGTAGGCCTCCGATGCCGAGATGGTCACGGTGAGCTCGTCGGCTCCGGCCTTGAGGGCGTCCTCCGCGCCCCGGACGTTCGGTACCAGCGCGGCGTAGGTGGTGTCGGGCCGGCGGGCGATGCCGGCCAGCACCTCGGCAGCGCCCACCATGGCCGGGACGGCCTTGGGCGACACGAAGGCGGCCACCTCTATCCGGCGCACGCCGGCGTCGTGCAGGGCCTCGACCAGGCGGATCCGCTCGGCCACCGGGACCGGTGCCTCGGGCTGGAGACCGTCACGGGGCCCGACGTCGCGGATGGCGACGTGGCTGGGGAAGTTCCTCGCCCTGTCCATGGGTGCGTCCTCGATCAGACCGGGGGGACGCCGTGTCGGCGGTCCGAGAAGTGGCGGTCCTTGCCCTCGGTAAGGGCAAGACGGGCGATGAGGTCGGCCCGCAGGTTCTCGGGCTCCACCACGGCGTCGATCACCAACTCCGAGGCCAGGCGACCGATGTCGACGTCGGCTTCGTAGATCCGGCGCTGCTCGGCCACAAAGGCATCGGCCTCGACCGGGTCGTCGAAGGCAGCGATCTTGTTGGCGTAGACCGCGTTGACCGCAGCCTCGGGGCCCATCACCGCGATCTTGGCGGTGGGCAGGACGATGGTGGCCTCGGGCTCGAACGCCGGGCCGGCCATGGCGTAGAGCCCGGCGCCGTAGGCCTTGCGCAGGACCACGCACACCTTGGGCACGGTGGCTTCGGAGATGGCGGTGACCATCTTGGCTCCGTGGCGGATGATGCCCTCGCGCTCCACCACCGTGCCGATCATGAACCCCGGCACGTCGGCCAGGAACACCAACGGGATGTTGAAGGCGTCGCAGCACCACACGAAGCGGGCCGCCTTGTCAGCCGAGTCGCTGAACAGGGCGCCACCTTTGGCCATCGGGTTGTTGGCCACGAAGCCGGTGGGCCTCCCGGCGAGCAAGCCGAGCCCGCACACCAGTTCGGGGGCGAAGAGGGGCTTGATCTCGAAGAAGCTCTCGGCGTCGACCAAGCCGTCGATGATGGTGTGGACGTCGTAGGCGGCCTTGTCGTCGTCAGGCACGCTGCCGGCGTGGAGCGCGGCGGCCGGCTCGGTGCCCTCGTAGGTAGGTGGCTGCTCTCGCCAGGTGGTCGGGAAATAGGTGAACCAGGCGCGGGCCTGGTCGATGGCATCGGGGTCGTCAAAGGCCAGGTTGTCGCCGCAGCCCGACACCGTGGCATGCATGCGGGCCCCGCCCATCTCTTCGAGCGTGGTGGTCTCGCCGATCACCATCTGGGCCATCCGGGGCGAGCCCAGGTACATCGAGGCGTTGCCCTCGACCATGATCACGATGTCGCAGAAGCTCGGGATGTAGGCGCCGCCGGCGGCCGACGGGCCGAACAGGCAGCAGATCTGTGGGACCCGGCCCGACAGCTTCACCTGGTTGTAGAAGATCCGGCCGGCGCCGCGGCGACCGGGGAAGAGCTGCACCTGGTCGGTGATGCGAGCGCCGGCCGAGTCCACCAACCAGAAGATGGGCATCTCGTGGCGCAGGGCGTACTCGGTGAGGCGGACCATCTTCTCGACGGTGCGGGCGCCCCATGAACCGGCCTTCACCGTGGGGTCGTTGGCCACCACGCACACCGCCCGGCCGTCGATGGTCCCCACCCCGGTGACCACGCCGTCGGCGGGGAGGTCGGGGCTGGCCGAGTTGGCCAGGAGGGCGTCCTCCACCAGCGAGCCGGGGTCGAGCAGCAGGTCTAGGCGGTCCCGGACGAAGAGCTTGCCCTGCTGGGTGAGCTTGTCGCCCACCTTGGCCACGTTGCCGGCCAACGCCCGCTCCGCCGCCGCCGCCAACCGCTCGGCCACCGTCCGCTCCACGTCGCTCCCGTCGACTGGAGAACTCGCCGCCGGCACGTCGGTCACGGCCGCCAGACTACCGAGCCCTTCCCCACCGCCCGGAGGTCCGTCGGTCAGGTGGGGTTGGCCCGGTCGACGGCGTCGGCCAGGGCGTGGTGGCCGTCGGCGCGAAGGCCGGCGACCACACCGGCCACGTCGGCGGCCGGGCGGGTCTGGCTGAGTTTGGCCTTTGCCGCCAGCCGGGTGAGAGGGACCTCGATGCCGACGATGCCCTTGAGCGTGGCGGCCACGTAGGAGGCCGGCGCGTCGGACACCGACCACGGCTCGGCGCGCTCGCCCTCGTGGCGATCGGTGAGGGCGGTGACCAGGTCGAGCAGCCAGTCGGGGTCGTCGTGGAGCACCAGCGGCCCGGCCGCCTCGACGGTGACGTAGTCCCACGTGGGGACGACCTTGCCGTGCTGCGCCTTGCTCGGGTACCACGACGGGGTCACGTAGAAGTCGGTCCCGGTCACCACCACCAGCGCCTCACCGCCGTGGGCCTCGCGAACGATCGGGTTGCCCCGGGCCACGTGCCCGGAGATGGTGCCGTCCTCCCCCACGTCGGGGTCGTACAGCACCGGCAAGATGGTGGAGCACAACCCACCAGGCCCCTGCGTCACCAGCGTCGCCGCCATCGAGCCGAGCAACTCCGTGAGCAGCGCAGGAGCGTCGTCGACCGCGAACGCCTTCACCGGGTACATGGCCGCCAGCTTGCTCCATCTGGCCGTCCCGATCGCCGCACGTTGCCGGGGTGCCGGGGAACCATGCCTCGCTCGCCGGTCACCTCGGTCGAAAGGGCGCGCCTACAGCAGCGCCGGTTCGCACGTCGTGGGACACGTCCGGTTCGTCCGCTTGCTGGGCGACTTATCGGGATTGCACGGAGCTCGGCCGGAATTCGTGTCAGTAGTTGGTTTTCACGACCAACTACTGCCAGGAATGCGAGGAAGCGGGCCTCAGTTGCGTCGGATGGCGAGGATGGCGATGTCGTCGGTGATGGGCTGACGCGAGAAGTCGCGGGCGGCTTCCAGGAGGGCCTTGACCAGCACGCCGGGGTCGGCGCCGGGGTCGCGGCGCAGCGCGTTGGCGATGCGCTCCTCGCCGAAGAGCTGGTCGCCGGCGCGGGCCTCCGACAGGCCATCGGTGTAGAGCAGCACCAGGTCGCCCTGGTCCAGGCGGAGCTCGCGTGAGTGGAAGGTGCCGGCCGGGTCGAGCATGAGCAGCGGACCGGTGGAGCGCAGCGGCCGCACGTCCTTCTCGTGCCACAGCCAGGCGGCGGGGTGGCCGGCCGAGGCATAGCGGACGGTGCCGGCCTCGGTGTCGAACACCACCACGCACATCGAGATCATCTCCTCGCTCCGGTCGAGCTCGGAGAGCTGGGCGTTGAGCTCCTCGAGGGCCTGGGCCGGGTCGCGGTACTGGCGCAGGAACACCCGCAGGAGGTACTTGGCCTGGAAGGCGGTGATCGAGGGCTCGATGCCGTGGCCGGTGACGTCGCCGATGACCGCGGCGACACGGGTCGGTGCCACCCGGAAGACGTCGTAGAAGTCGCCGGCCATCAGACCGGTGCCGGCCTGGTACACCCGGCCCACGTCGAAGCCGGTGATGTCGGGCAGGCCTTCGGGCGCCAGGCGTTCGGCCCAGCGCTTGGGGGCCAGGTCGTCCTGGCTGAGCACCTCCTCTGCCCGCCGCTCCAGCTCGAGACGGCCCTCGGCCAGGCGGGAATCGCGCACGAAGTCACGACCGAACACCACCGAGACCACCACGGGGATGAGGATCAGCGCGAACAACCAGGAGCTCTCCTCCCGGAGGAACGCACCGCCGCCGGCGGCAACCGCCAACACGGCGTAGAGCACCGTGCTGTGCACGTCCTTGCGGAACGCAGAGCGGGCGATGGTGGTGGCGTCAGCGGTGTGGCCGAACTCCCGCTCGGCGCGAGACGCCACCTTCTGGAGGCGCCGAGCCGACCGGGCCCACACTCCAGCGGCGATCGCTGACGCCGCCGCCACCACCAGCAGGAAGGGGTACTCCATGGTGCGGGGATGCTACCGCTGGGCGGGCCGGGGGCGGTCAGTTGGCGCGCTGGCGGACTCGGAGCTTGATCGGGGTGGCACCGAGGTCGAAGGCCTCCCGCAGCTTCCGCTCGATGTAGCGGAGGTAGGTGGCCGGCAGCTCCTTGTTGGCGAACAGCGTGAACGTCGGCGGGTCGGTGGCGCCCTGGGTGGCGTAGAGGATGCGGCCGCCATGCGGGGCGGGCTGGGCCGACTGGGCGGCGAAGATGGCGTCGTTGACCCGGCGGGTGGGCACGCGACGGTGGTACGACTCGATGGCGTCGTGAAGGATCGGCAGGAGCCGGTCGACGTTGCGGCCGGTGAGCGCCGAAATGCGGATGACCTCGCTCTCACCGAGGAACGCCAGCTTCTGGCCGACCTCGTAGGTGACCTCGGCCCGGCGGTCGGTGTCGAGCAGCTCCCACTTGTTGAGCAGGACCACGATGGGGCAGCCGGCGGCGTCGATGCGTTCGGCCAGGCGCTGGTCCTGGTGGGTGATGCCCTCGGTGGCGTCGATCAACAACAGGGCGATGTCGGACAGGTCGACGGCCTTGAGGGCCCGCACGAACGAGTAGTACTCGGTGCCCTCGTCGATGCGGGCCTTGCGACGCATGCCCGCGGTGTCGACGAAGCGGATGGGCCCCTCGGCGGTGTCGACCACGGTGTCGATGGCGTCGCGGGTGGTGCCGGGCATGTCGTGGACCACGGCCCGCTCGGAGCCGATGAGGCGGTTGAACAGGGTGCTCTTGCCCACGTTGGGCCGGCCCACCAGGGCCACGGCGAACACCTTCTGGCCGTCGTCGGTGACGGACTCGATGGGCTCCACCGGCGAGTCGGGCAGGACGGCGATGAGGGCGTCGAGCAGGTCACCGGTGCCGAGGCCGTGGAGGGCGCTGACCGGCCACGGGTTCCCCAGCCCGAGCGACAGCAGCTCCCACATCATCGCCTCACGGCTCGGGTCGTCGACCTTGTTGGCCACCACGAAGACCGGCTGGGCCAGGCCGTGGAGCAGGTCGGCGATGCGGGCGTCCTCCTCGGTGACGCCCATGGTCACGTCGACGACCACGAGGACGGCGTCGGCCGACTCGATGGCCTGCTCGCTCTGGCGGCTGACCTTCTCGTCGAGGGCGTCGCCGCCCGGCATCCAGCCGCCGGTGTCGACGAGGTGGAACTGTTGGCCCTGCCACTCGGCGGGCACCACCTTGCGGTCCCGGGTGACGCCGGGGCGCTCTTCCACGATGGCCTCGCGCCGTCCCACGATGCGGTTGAGGAGGGTGGACTTGCCCACGTTGGGCCGACCGACGATGGCGACGACGGGGAGCTCGGACATGGGTTCTCAGCCTTCGTGGTCGACGAGGGCGCGACGTAGCGCAGCCCCGTCGGTGGGGACGACGTCGACGGGCCGCGGCAGGTCGGCGACGGAGGTGCCATCGAGGAAGCGGTCGCCCGACAGGCACACGTCGGGCAGCAGGTAGCGGTGGCCGGCGGGCTCGGAGGCGAGGGTCCGGGCCACGTCTTCGCCCACCAGCAGGCCGGTGACCGACGTGGTACCGCCGAAGAACCGGTTGTCGACGGTGACCACCCGCACGTCGGGCTGGCCCAGCGAGGCGACCAACGGTCCGACGACCTGGGCGCCGGCCGTGCCGGTGAGCACGGCGACGGGCGCGCTGGCTCGGGGACGCAGGGCCACGGCCACGCCGCCACCGCCCTGGTCGCCGAGAGCGTGGGCATCGATCGACCCGGAGCCGCCCACCGTTCGCGGTGCCCGGTAGCCGTCGGGCGGAGCCGCCAGGTCACCGGCCGCCTCGTAGCGGCTGCCGGCCGGGGCACCGTCGGCCCACGCGAAGAACCCGGCCTGGGGTGAGGTGACCGCCGTGGTGCGGCCGTTGAACTCGAGCTCGAAGGTGCGAGCCATGCCCACGCCGTCCTCGTGCATGGCGAAGCCCTCGTAGCGCTCAGCCTCGGGGAACGGGCGCCCGGCCAGGAGGTAGTACTCGTCGGAGGCGTGCACCAGGCGTCGGCCGAGCACGGAGCGGTACACCTCCTGCCAGTCCTCGACGCAGTCGACGACCGCCGCCGCCTCGGTCGGTGTGGTGGGCCGCATGCGGGCCTCGTCGTTGTACTTCGAGATGCCGAGGGGCACGACACAGAGGCTGGCCATCTCGGGGTAGCGGTCCAGGACGCCGGCGAGGGTGTCGTCGAGCACGGCGCCGTCGTTGAGCCCCGGGCAGCACACGACCTGACCATGGACCTCCACGCCGTGGTCGAGCAGGGCCCGTAGCCAACGCAGGGTGGGGCCGCCCCGGCGGTTGCGGAGCATCTCGTTGCGGGTGGCACCGTCGGTGGCGTGGATGCTGACGTTGAGCGGCGACAGGCCCTCGGTGACCACCCGCTCCAGGTCCGCTTCGGTGAAACGGGTCAGCGTGGTGAAGTTGCCGTACAGGAAGCTCAACCGGTAGTCGTCGTCTTTGAGGTAGAGGCTCTTCCGCAGGCCGGGCGGCAGCTGGTAGATGAAGCAGAACTCGCAGTGGTTGTCGCACGTGCGGAGCTGGTCGAACAGGGCCGAGCTGACGTCGACGCCGAGCGGTTCACCGGGCGCCTTCTCCACGTCCAACTCCAGTTCGAGCCCACCCCGGCGGATGTCGAGCGTGAGGTCGGCCTCGTCGGTGAGCCACGTCCAACGGATGATGTCGCGGGGCGACTCCCCGTCGACTGCCACCACCTCGTCGCCCACCACGAGCCCGGCGAGCGCAGCCGGCGAACCGGGCGCGACGGCGATCACCCGGGGAGCAGACATGGCGCTCGACCCTACCGGGACACCAACTCGGGCCTTCCTTCCTCGGCGGTAGAGTGGCCCCGATGGCTGTCGACAAGGTGCTGCTGGCCGCCCCCCGTGGCTTCTGCGCCGGGGTGGAGATGGCCATCAAGGCGCTGGCCTGGATGGTGCGGGCCTTCGAGCCGCCGGTGTACTGCTACCACGAGATCGTCCACAACCAGTCGGTGGTGGACCGCTTTCGCGAACGGGGCGTGGTGTTCGTCGACGAGATCGCCGACGTGCCGCCGGGACGGCCGCTCATGTTGTCGGCGCACGGTTCGGCTCCCGACGTGGTGGCCGCGGCCCGGGCCAACGGGGGCTACGTGGTCGACGCGGTGTGCCCACTGGTGACCAAGGTCCACCACGAGGTCAAGGTGCGGGCGGGGAAGGGCTTTCGCATCGTCTACGTGGGCCACGAAGGTCACGAGGAGGCGGTGGGCACCATGGCGGTGGCGCCCGACGCCATCCACCGGGTGGAGAGCGTGGCCGGGGTTGCCGCGCTGCCCGACTTCGACGAACCGGTAGCAATGTTGGCCCAGACCACGCTCAGCCACTCCGACTGGAAGGGCGTGCTCGACGCCACCCGCGACCGGTGGCCCGAGCTGTGGACCCCGGGTCGATCCGACCTCTGCTTCGCCACCACCAACCGCCAGGGTGCCCTGGCCGAGGTCGCTCCGAGGTGCGACGCGGTGGTGGTGATCGGCTCACCCAACTCGTCGAATACCGTGGCCCTGCAGAAGCTGGCGATCGAAGCCGGCACCCCTCGGGTGCTGCGCATCAACTCCGCAGCCGAGCTGCCCGACGATCTGGGCGGCGTGGTGGGCGTCACCGCAGGGGCGTCGGCCCCGGAGTCGCTGGTCGACGAGGTCATCACCGCCCTCGCGCCGACCGGCGGGGTCGAGGAGGTGCGCATCACCGAGGAGGACGAGTACTTCCCTCCCCCGCGCAACCTCCGCGACCTGCTCAGTGGCATCGACCTCCTGGCCACCCTCACCCTGGGCGGCCCCATCGCCGACCGTCCTGCCGTCAACGAACGGGCCGTCCACGCCGCCGACGTCCTCGCCGGCCTGTAGCTGGCCTGGCGTGCGGCGAGCGGCAGCTCGTGCCACGCGGCACAATGGGGACCATGAGCAGCTTCACTAGGATGGACGAGTCGACAGCCGAGCAGTGGTCGGTCATCGGGGCCGAGACCCTGAACAACCAGCCCCGGGTGGCCGAGGAGGTGCTCTCCATGCTCCGCCGGCTGGAGGGCATCACCGACGGGTTCAACACCAACCAGCTGGTGCACGCCTTGCAGACCGCCACCCACGCCGAAAAGGCCGGGGCCGACACCCAGATGATCGTGGCCAGCCTGTGCCACGACATCGGCAAGCTCATCAGCGTCTTCAACCATCCCGGCATCGCTGCGGAGATCCTCAAGCCGTACGTGCGGGAGGAGATCTACTTCGCCATCAAGGCCCACCAGGACTTCCAGGGCCGGCACTACTACGACCACTTCGGTGGCGACGTGGACGCGCGCGACAAGTACGAGGGCGAGGTGTTCTACGACCTGGCCGCCCAGTTCGCCGACGAGTGGGACCAGACGGCGTTCGACCCCGACGGTGAGTACCTCCCCCTCGAGCACTTCGAGCCGCTCGTCCGCGAGGTCTTCGCCATGCCCCAGAACATGTAGCGGCGCCGCTCAGTTCGGCGTACCGGCGTCGAGCTGGGCCTGGTCGAAGAGGCGCTGGAGGATCCCGTGGAGCTCGGCGGTGCGCGCCCGGATGGCCGCTCGGCGGGCCTTGGGGCCGTCGGTGGCGATGGCCGGGAGCGGGGGACCCACCACCAGGCGGACCTTGTGGGGCTTGATGAACTTGGCGCCCGTGGGCATGGCCGCCTCCGAGCCGCCGATGCCCACCGGCACGATCGGCACGCCGGTGCGGCTCTGCACGAACGCCGCGCCGTCGAAGAGCTGCTGCACCTCCGGGCCGAGCTGGCGGGTGCCCTCGGGGAAGATCACCAGCGGTTCGCCGGCGTCGACCACGGCCACGCACGTCTGCAGGGCCTCGCGGTCCGCGGTGCCCCGGACCACCGGGATGGCGCCCAAGGCGGTGAAGATGGTGTCCCACAGGCCGGTGAAGATGGTGTCCTTCGACAAGTAGCGGATCCGACGTTTGGTGCAGATGAGCAGCAACAGGAAGTCGATGTTGGAGCGATGCACCGGGGCGAAGATGAACGCTCCCTTGGTGGGGACGTGCTCGGTGCCCCGGGCCGACACCCGGAACCAGAGCCGGGCGAAGCCCACCAGTCCGAGTCGAACGCCGGCGTAGAACAGCAGCTCCCGCCGGGTGCCGGTCCGGGCGTCGTTGCGGTCGCTCATGCGGGCACCAGGGCGGCCAGCTCGGCCACGATCTCGTCGATGTCGCGATCGGTGGTGTCGACCAGGACCGCCCCCTCGGCCAGCACGAGCGGGCTGGCGTCGCGGCCCTGGTCCAGGGCATCGCGACGGGCCAGGTCCGCAGCCACCGTCTCGTAGCTGAGGTCGGTGACCTCCTTGGACCGACGGGCGGCACGTGTCTCCGGTGAGGCGGTGAGGTACACCTTGAGGGCGGCGTCGGGGAAGACCACCGAGCCGATGTCTCGCCCTTCCAGGACACCGCCGCCTCGCTGGGTCGCCCATTCGCGCTGGCGGCGCCTCAGCTCGGTGCGCACCTCGGCGTTGGCGGCCACCATGGAGACGGCCCGGGTGACCTCGGGCCCGCGGATCTCGATGGTGGCATCGACGCCGTCGACGGTGACGCAACCGTCGCGGACGTCGAGCTCCACCTGGCGGGCCAGACGGGCCACCACCTCGACCTCGGCCGGATCGATCCCCCGGCGCAGGGCGGCGAAGGTGACCCCCCGGTACATGGCCCCGGTGTCCAGGTATTCGAGACCGAGGTCGGCGGCCAACCGACGCCCCACCGTGGACTTGCCCGAACCGGCCGGCCCGTCGATGGCGATCACGGTGAGCGGGGGTGCGGCCTCGTCGGCACTGGCGTCGGACACGGGGGCAGACCCTAACGCTGCGCTGGCGAGGACCGGAGCTGAGCGAGGAGGTCCCAGTAGGTGGGAAAGGTCTTGGCCACGCACCCGGGTTGCGCGATCTCGATGCCGGGACCAGCCAGGCCGAGCAGGGCGAAGCTCATGGCCATCCGGTGGTCGTCGGACGTCTGGACGATCGCCGCGGTGGGGGTACCGGGGCGGATCGTCCAGCCGTCGGGCTCGACGCGCACGTCGATCCCACAACGGGTCAGCTCGGTGGCCACCGCCTCGATGCGGTCGATCTCCTTGCCGCGGATGAACCCGATGCCGGTGACGGCGACCACTTCGGTGGCGAACGGGGCCACTACCGCAAGGGTCGGCGCGGTGTCGGAGAAGTGGGTCAGGTCGAAGGTGCCGCCCTCGAGGCCACCCCGCTCGGCACGTACCTCGGTTCCAGACGCGTCGCGCGTGACCGTGGCGCCCATGGCCGCCAGCACGTCGAAGAAGGCGACATCGCCCTGCAACGCCTGCTCGGTGAGCCCGGCCACCTTGACGCGACCCCCGCAGATGGCTGCGGCTGCGAGCGGGTACGACGCCGCGCTGGCATCGGGCTCCACGGCGTAGTCGCAGGCGACGTATCGGCCGGGGGCCACCACGAACGTGTAGGGATCGGGCCGATCCACGGCGGCGCCGAAGGCGACCATCACCGAGACGGTCAGGTCGACATAGGGCTGCGAGACCAGATCGGTGGTCAGCTTCACCACCAGCCCGTCGGGAAGGCACGGGGCGACGAGGAGCAAGCCCGACAGGAACTGACTGGAGACATCACCCGGGATCTGGACGGTGCCGCCGCGGAGACCGCCGCCGGTGACGGTGACCGGGAGGTGTCCTGACTTGGCTCGTTCCCTGATGCCGACGCCCAGGGCCCGCAGGGCATCGAACGTGGTGCCCATGGGCCGGGCCCGCATCTGGGGGTGCGCGTCGACCCGGTAGGTCCCCTGTCCCAGCGCCAGCAGTGGGAGGGCGAAGCGGGCCGTGGTGCCTGACTGGCAGACATCGATCACTTCATCGGTCGAAGGCAGCGTGCCTCCACTGCCGGCCACGGCGATCCGCTCGGCAGCCGGGTCCGTGCCGACCTCGAGGCCGATTGCTCGGAGCACGCCGATCATGGCTTCGGTGTCGTCGGCGAAGAGCGCACCGGTGAGCGTGGACGGGCCGTCGGCCAACGCCGCACAGACCAGGGCCCGGTTGGTGATCGACTTGGAACCGGGCACCGAGACGTCGGCATCGAGGGGTCCACCGGCCGGCTCGATCGGGAACGGATCGGCCAGGGCGGCCAGATCGACCGCCATCAGGTGGTGGCACCCCGGCCCGACCAGGTGGACGTCGAAATGGTCTCCTTTGGCGTCGAATCGACGTCGATTCGACGAAAAACCTGCGCTCCGAATCGATCGGGCCACGGTGGGTGACCGCAACGGTCCGCCATCAGCCGAGGAGCCCGACGGTCGGCCGGTAGCCGCGGTCGACCAGGCCGACGCGGAACGCCTCGGCCCGGGCGGTGTCGACGAGGAGGATGAGCACGCCGCGGTCGCCCTCGATGGAGTGGGTGACCTCGATGTCGGCGATGTTGATCGACAGCTCGGTGGCCAGGGTGGCGACCTCGGCGATGACGCCGTCACGGTCGGGCACCGGCACCCGCACCTCGGCCAACTCGTCGGGGTGGACCACCCGGTTGGGCAAGTTGCGGCGTGCGGCCTGGGCCCGTTCCAGGGTCACCAGCAGCTCGTTGCGGTCACCGGTGGCCACCAGGGCTCGGAGACGGACGAGCTCGTCGGTGAGGCGGTCGATCACCTCCACGATCGCGGCCTGGTTCTCGGTGCAGATGTCGGGCCAGATGGTGGGCGTACCTGCGGCGATGCGAGTCATGTCCCGGAAGCCGCCCGCGGCCAGGCGCAGGAGGGCGACGTGCTCCTCGGCCCGCTCGTCGGCGATGCCCATGAGCGCCGCCGCCGTCAAGTGAGGAACGTGCGAGACCACCGCCACCAGCGCATCGTGGCGCTCGGGGTCCAGGGCCACCACCTCGGCGCCCAGCAGCCGGACCACCGCCGCCACCGTGGCGTACAAGTCGGAGTCGGTCTCGGCCACCGGGGTGAGGACCCAGACGGCGCCGGTGAAGAGGTCCGGCGTGGCGCCCTCCACGCCGAGCTGCTCGGAGCCGGCCATCGGGTGTCCGCCCACGAAACGGGCGTCGGCCACCTCCGCCACCACCGAGGCCTTCACCGAGCCCACGTCGGTGACCACGCCGATCGTCTGGGCCAGGGCCCGTCGGACCTCGTTCGGGATGGCGCGCACCGGCGCGGCGACGAACGTGATGGACGCTTGGGGGTCGAGGCCGACTTCGTCGATCGCGCCCAGATCCAGGGCCAGCGCCTCGGACGCCGGGTCGAGGTCGGTGCCCGTGACGTGCCAGCCCTCGGCCCGCAGGGCCAGGCCGATCGACCCACCCACCAGGCCGGTGCCGATGATCGACGCACGTCGGGCGCAGCTGCTCTTCGCCATTGGCTGCCTAACCGGGCAGGTCGTCTCGGAGGCTCACGGCGCCCTCGAGGTAGACGTGGTGCAGCTCGTTGCGGGTCCGATCGGTGTGCAGGTGGGCGAGCACGCGGATGCAGTGGGCCATCGAGCCGGGAACCGGGATCTCCCGGGCGCAGAGCAACGGCACGTCGCCCAGGCCGATGGTTCGGGCGCCGGAGGCCGGGAAGGCCGAGACCAGGTCCTCGGTGACGGTGAACCAGATGCTGATCAGGTCGTCGTGGGCGATGCCGTTGCGCTCGAACATCGCCTCGAGCAGCGCCACCGTGCGCTCGCCGATCTGTGCCGGCGTGTCGTCATCGACCGTGGTGGCTCCACGGATGGCACGGACGGCGGCAGGCATTCGGCGATGCTACCGACCGATCCCCGAGCGAAGGGTCAGCGGGATGTGGGGGGCGGGGCGGCGCCGGTGGCCACGGCCCGCTCGGTGGCGCGCCGCTCGTCCAGGGTCAGGTGACGCCAGGCGCCGGGAGCCAGGCGTCGGTCGGTGAGCGGCCCGATCCGGGTACGGATCAACCGTTGTACGGGGTGGCCGACGGCGTCGAGCATCCGCCTGACCTGGCGGTTGCGGCCCTCGTGGATGGTGAGGCGGACCAGGGTCGGCGCCACCAGGGCCACCTGGGCCGGCGCGGTGAGCCCGTCGTCGAGCTCGATGCCCTCGCGCAGGCGCCGCAGCGCAGCCCGGCTGGGCTCCCCGCGGACCTCGGCCAGGTACTCCTTCTCCACACCGTGGGACGGATGGGCGAGGCGGTTGGCCAGCTCGCCGTCGTTGGTGAGCAGCAGCAACCCCTCGGTGTCGAGGTCGAGGCGGCCGACGGCGAACACGCGTGGCTCGGCGGGGACCAGGTCCACCACGGTGGGCCGGCCGTGGGTGTCCGACGACGTGGTGACGACACCCGCCGGCTTGTTGAGCAGGTAGTAGACGAGGTCGGGCCGGACGCCGACGGGTGCACCATCGACCTCCACAAGGTCGGCGTCGATCTCCACCCGTCGCCCAAGGACGGCCACCTCACCGTTGACGGTGACCCGTCCCTCGTCGATGAGGTCCTCGCACACCCGCCGGCTGCCCAGGCCCACCCGGGCCAGGACCTTCTGGAGCCGTTCACCGGTGTGCTGGTCATCGCCCGCAGGGTCATGGGCCGCGGGGTCATCGGCCGAAGGATCGCCGGGCATCAGGGCGGCGACGGGGTGCCGCTGTCGTCGGGGTCGACCGCCCACGCCGGAGGGGCCAGATCATCCTCGTCGCCGGGGTCGGACAGGTCGAGGGAGCGGTCCTGCTCGTCCGGGTCGACGACCTCGCCGTGGTCGACCACGTCGTCGCGGTGCACGGCCGGAGTCGCGGCGTCGTCGCCGTCGCTCTCGACGGGGGTCACGCGGTGGTCGACCGTCGTGGCAGAGCCCCTCTCGTGGAGCGGGGGCGGTTCACCACGATCAGCGCGCAGGCCTCGTTCGAGGGCCTCCATGACGTCGGTGGACGGGAACAGGTCGGCGATCGGCGGCAGGTCCGAGAGCGAGTCGAGGCCCAAGCGCTCCAGGAACTCGCGACTGGTCCCGAACAGGGTGGCCTGGCCGGGGCCGGCGTCACGGCCCACCTCGGTCACGTAGCCGCGCTGGTGGAGGGTGCGCATCACGCCGTCGACGTTGACGCCCCGAATGGCGGCCACCTGGGCCCGGGAGATTGGCTGCTTGTAGGCCACGATGGCCAGCGTCTCCAGGGCCGCCGACGACAAGCGGGCGCCCTGTCCCTCCAGCACGAAGCGCTCCACGTAGGGCGCCAGGTCGCCGTGGCTCTGGAACCGGTAGCCGCCGGCGACCCGGGCCAGCACAAAACCGCGGTCGTCGGCCTGGTAGGCCTCCCGTAGGTCGTCGCAGAGGGTCTCCACCACCGCAGGCGCCACCTCCAGCACCTGAGCCAACAGGTGGGGGTCGACGGGTTCTTGGGCGACCATGAGGATGGCCTCGATCGCCCGGGCAGGCTCCGACTGGGCCACTAGTGCCCCCCGGTGCGGGCCGTGCGAACGATGCCGGTCACGGCACTAGCCCTCGTAGGCGTCGACGCGCTGGGCCAGGTCGAGGTACACCGAGCGGTCGTCGTCCTCCACCTGGCCACCGGTCCAGCTGATCGTCAGGTCGCCAAAGGTGGTGGGCTGGTCGAGCTCGATGAGGCCTTGCTTGTAGAGCTCGAGCACGGCCAGGAATCGCACGACCACCTCGAGGCGCTCCACCAGCGAGTCGGTGAGGGCACGGAACGTGACGGGGCCGAGGGGCGGGAGCTCGGAGATGAGCTCGGTCACCGCCTCGGTGACGCTGGTGCGCGATGGGGCGATGTGGTCGGTGTCCACCCGGAGCACCGGCTTCGGCGTGCTGGCGCGGACGAAGGCGGCGCCCACGTCGGCGCCGGTGACGCCGGCCAACAGGTCCGGGGCCAGATCGAGGAAGCGCTCGTCGAGCCCGGCCGTGCGGGGGAAGGACCGGCCGGCCTCGACGGCCAGGGCCGAGAGCAGCCGTGCCGCGTCCTTGAAGGTCTTGCACTCGACCAGGCGAGCGAGGAGCAGGTCGCGCTCCTCCCAGAGGCTGAACTCGTCGTCGAGGTCGACATCGGCGTCGCCGGGGAGCAGGCGGCGGGTCTTGAGCTCGATCAGGGTGGCGGCGATGAGGAGGAACTCGGTGGCCACCTCCAGGTCGAGGTGCTCCATCTTCTCGAGCTCGGCCAGGTAGGCGTCGACGATGCGCGACAGCGAGATCTCGTAGAGATCGACCTGCTCGCCCACGATCAGGTGCAACAACAGGTCGAAGGGGCCCTCGAACCCGCTGGTGCGCACCGCATAGGTCATCGCCGGCCACGTTAGTTACAACGGTGTGGTTTCGCCAGGACTGGATCGAGGCGGAGGCGAAGCCGGCTGTCAGACCACGACCGGTCGGCCCGTAGGATCGCCGGCCATGACCCGCGTGTTCTCCGGCATCAAGCCGACCGGCGACGTCCACCTCGGCAACGTGCTGGGCGCCCTCGTGCAGTGGGTCGACGACCAGCACCGCGCCGACAGCGTCTACTGCGTGGTGGACCTCCACGCCCTCACGGTGCCCCAGGACCCGGCCGAGGTGCGCAACACCACCCTGCGCCTGGCCCAAGTCCTGCTGGCGGTGGGGCTCGACCCCGAGGTGTGCACCCTGTTCGTGCAGAGCCACGTCCACCATCACGCCGAGCTGGCGTGGCTCATGGAGTGCACGGCCGCCTACGGCGAGCTGAGCCGCATGACCCAGTTCAAGGACCGGTCGACCCGGAGCGGGAGCAACGTGTCAGGCGGGCTGTTCACGTACCCCGCCCTCATGGCCGCCGACATCCTCCTGTACGACACCGACCAGGTACCCGTCGGCGACGACCAACGCCAGCACGTGGAGCTGACCCGGGACCTGGCCGAACGGTTCAACAACCGTTACGGCCACACGTTCGTGGTCCCCGAGGCCACCTTCCCCACCGCTGGCGCCCGGGTGATGGACCTCCAGGACCCGACGGCGAAGATGTCCAAGTCCGACGATCGGGCGCCCGGCACCATCCTCCTCCTCGACGACCCGGCGGTCATCGAGAAGAAGATCAAGCGGGCTGTCACCGACACCGAGACCGAGGTCCGCTACGACGTGGCCGCCAAGCCCGGCGTGTCGAACCTCTTGTCCATCCTGGGCGCCGCCACCGGCTGCACTCCCGAGGAGGCGGCCAAGGGCTATGAGCAGTACGGCCCCCTCAAGGCCGACACCGCCGCCGCGGTCATCGAGCGCCTCTCCCCCATCCAGGCCCGCTACGCCACCCTGGCCGCCGACCCGGCCGAGACCCAGCGCCTCCTGGCTCGGGGCGCGGCCAAGGCCACCGAACGAGCCGCCGTCACCCTCACCCGAGCCCAGGCCAACATCGGCCTGCTCCCGCCCGACTGAGGCCCGCCGCCCCCGACGAACTGGGTTGGGTTAGCGGGGTCCTGACGCGGTCGATCCAACCCACTTCGGTGGTGCGGTCGAACTGGGGTTGGATTTGCGGGGTCCTGGCGCGGTCGATCCAACCCACTTCGGTGGTCAGTCGTCGTCGGCGGCTTTGAGGGCGTTGCCGATGTCGACCGGGACGGTCCAGTCCTCGGGTGGGAGGTGGTGCTCGGTGGTCCAGGCGACGGTGATGGGGGCCGAGCCAGCCAGGCCGAGGAGCTCGGCTCCGAGGCGCGGGTGCTCCAGGTAGAGGCCGACGCGACGGGTGAAGCCGGTGGTCTCGCTCCAGGCCACCGCCTGGCCGGCGCCGGCCAGGCGGGCCGACAAGGTGGCGATGACCCGGCCGTAGGTGCCCAGGCCCGACACCACCTTGCCGCAGTCGTGGAGCAGGGCGGCGGCCAGGACCGGGCGGGTGGCCTCGTGGCCCAACGCAGCCTCGACCCGGCGGGCCACCCCGGCGGCGTGGCGGCGGTCGACCCGGCTCATCCGTCGCCAGACGTCGACCTCACCGGGCAGCAGGGCGGCGGTGGCCCAGGCCTGGTCGGCCGGGGACGGCCCCATCGGCAGCACCGACCCGAAGAACCGCTTCACCAGGTGCCCCCCACCGGCCATCGGCGCAGCTCAGGCGTGTTCGATGCAGAAGCGGGTGGCCGGCATGGCGTCGATGCGCGCCGCGGCGATCTTGGTGCCGCACACCTCGCAGGTGCCGTAGGTGCCGGCGTCGAGGCGCTCCATGGCCCCTTCGACCTCGCCGAGCTGGTCCCGGAAGTTGGCGGCCAGCGAGGCGTTCTCGCCCTGCTCGGCGGCCACCTGGGCCGAGTCGGCAAAGTTCTCGTCGAAGTCGGGAGCGGCCGGGCCGTTGGCCTCCAGCTCGTCGAGCTGGCGCATCAGGTCGGCACGCTCACCCGCCAGGAGGTCGCGGAGCTTCGAGGTGTCGGTCGTAGCCATGGTGTCAGGGTACTCCGACCGGCGCGGTCGACCGCTTGGCCGGAGCCGACGCCTGCTCGCTGGGTCGTTCCGCACCCCACCGGTCCCACGGCGTCAACACGATGGCCACGGTGAGGATCCACCCCCAGTAGTCGAGGCCCAAGGTGACGTAGATCGACGTGTGAAGGCACACCGCACCGAGGACGAACAGGGCCCGGCCCCACCGGTGGACCAGCAGCAGCGGCGCCGAGAGCTCCAGGCCGAGGGCGCCGCCGGCCAGCATGCTGGCCAGCCAGGGGCGATCGCCGATGAAGAAGGACACGGCGTCGGTCTTGGGCAGGGGCGTCCGGGTGGCCTGGTAGAGCGTCCAGCGCATGTTGTCCCCGGTGACCCAGCCGATGCCGGAGAACCGCAGCTTCTGCACCGCAGCCCAGAAGTAGACGAGGGCCATGAGCAGGGCAGCGGCCCGCACCGGCCACCCGGCCGACGACGTGCGGCGACGGTCGAAGAGCCTGGCCGCCGGTGGCCCGAAGATGAGCGGGAGACACGTCACCAGCAACAACACGTCGTTGTGCATGATCTTGCCGACGCTGGTGCGCAACCCGGCCAGCACGAGCAGGGAGGCCCAGGCCAGCGCGAACCCGCCGCGGGACCCGCGGGCCACCACGAGTGCGGCACCGATCAGGCCGATCACCTGGACGGCCACGATGACCGGCAGGTCCGGCATGGCCGGGAGCCACGACAGGACGGTCGGCGGGTCGAAGACGGCCGGTGGCGAGTCGGCCAGGCGGGCGTAGGGACCGAGGACCACCCTCCCGGCCACAACCACGGCGAGGGCCAGGCGAATGGCGGCATAGCGGTGCACCGACCCTGGAGCCAGCATCCGTTGGTCGAGTCGAGCCACCAGGTCCAGGGCCGAGGTCACGAACGGCACTCCCACCGGAGGGTCCGCTCGACGACGTCGGCCTCGACGCCGTCGGGTCCCCGGCTGAGGCGGCTCACCGTCCGGTAGGAGCCGACGCCCACGACCGTCTCGCCGGTCTGGTCGCCGGCCCGGCGCAGCCAGCGCCGGCACAGGTCGTCGTCGACCTTCGAGGCCGACAACGACGGGGTGTGGTAGAGGTTCACCGTCTCGCGGATGCGGACCTGGCTGCCGTCGTCGAGCACGGCCAGCACCTGGTGGTCCCGGTAGGTGGCGGTCCGGGACCGGCTGAAGAGCTGGGCCGACGTGAACGGCCAGTTCTCCAATGAAGCGACCGCGCAGAGCGACAGGGCTGCGACCAGCCCGTAGGTGACCAGGCGGGCGGTCCGGCGTCCGGGAGCTGCCTTGCCGTCTGCCGGCGACTCATCGGTCACCGGGAGACCTGCTCCACCAGGGCGCGGGGATGGGCCGAGCGGTACACCGACACCAGCCGCTCGGTGGAGACCAGCGTGTACACCTGGGTGGTGCTGATCGAGGCGTGGCCGAGCAGCTCCTGCACGGTGCGGATGTCGGCGCCGTGGTCGAGCATGTGGGTGGCGCATGAATGACGCAGGACGTGGGGGCTGAGCCGGCCCGCCAGGCCCACCCGCTCCCCCGCCCGGTGCACCACCATCCATGCGCCCTGGCGCGACAACCGGCCGCCCCGCGTGTTGAGCAGCAGGGCCTCGGCGTCGCCCCGACGGGCCCACTGGTCGGGTTCCAGATCGGGCCGTCCACCGGCACCCAACCATGACACCAGGGCCCGGGTGGCGGGGCGGCCCAGCGGTACGATCCGTTCTTTGGCTCCCTTGCCGAACGCCCGCAGCAGCCCGGCGTCCAGGTCGAGGTCGGCCAGGGAGAGCCCGACCAGCTCGGAGATGCGCAGGCCGGTGCCGTAGAGCACTTCGAGGATGACGTCGTCGCGACGGGCCAGGGGCCCGTCGCCTACCACCGAGTCGAGCAGGCGCTCCACCTCGGTCTCGCTCAAGGCCTTGGGCAGCCCTCGCGGCACCTTGGGCACCTCGACTCGGGCCGACGGGTCGGCCACCCCTTCGGTCTCGGTGGCCAGGAACCGGTGCAGGCCCCGCACCGCCACCAGCGACCGCTTCAGCGACGAAGCGGCCCGGCCGGAGGAGTTCAGGTGGCCGATGTAGTCGGTCAGGTCGTCCTCGGTGACCTCACCGATGGCCAGGCCCCGCTCGTCGAGCCAGGCCACGTAGGCCCGCAGATCCACCCGGTAGGCGGCCAACGTGTTGGCCGACCGACCCCGCTCCACCCGCAACCAGGTGAGCAGGTCCACCACCTCGACGGGCACGTCGTCGCCGATTGGTCCAGCACCAGCCCGCCGGAGGGTCGTCGGTCGAGCGGTCGTCATCGCACCGGAGGCTACGACCGCCCCGGTCCCCGAACACGGAGCAGGTCGCGGGCCCGTAGGAGGCCGATGATGGACTTGGCGTCGGTGAGGGTGCCGTCGTCGATGGCTCGGTCCAGACCCCCGAGGTCCAGCTCCTCGATGGTCATGTGGGCCTCTTCGACGCCTTGGCGGCTGTCAGGCCCCTCGGTCAGGTCGGTGGCCAGGTAGATCTGCACGACGTGGTCGCTGAAGCCGGCGGCGGCGTGATAGCGCACCAGCGCATCGAGCGATCCAGCGGCCCGGCCGATCTCCTCGGCCAGCTCCCGGTGCGCGGTCGCCTCGGGCTCCTCGTCGTCGACGTCGCACAGGCCGGCAGGGATCTCCAGCAGGAGCGAGTCGATCGGGCCCCGGTACTGGCGGACGAGCAGCACGGTACGCCCGTCGTCCAGCACCGGGACCATGGCCACCGCGCCCCGGTTGCGGACGATGTCGCGGTCGAAGGCGGTGCCGTCGGGTGCTTCGAAGTGGCCCTGGACGATGCGCATCGAGTGAAGCTGAGCCACCTCGGTGTCGCCGAGGTGGCGGAACCCGCTCACCGGGTGGCGGGTTCGTCGACCAGGTCGCCGGGTCGGCCGAGGTCGACGAGGTAGGACGAGTCGGCCTCGCCCTGTTGGTCGGCCCCGTGCTGCTGCCCGTCGGCCCCGCCAACGACCGGGAGGTCGAGGTCGAAGAGCTGCGGCGACCGACCTTCGGCGCGGCGCAACGACGCACCCACGAACTCGCGGAACAACGGGTGCGGGTTGGTCGGTCGGCTCTTGAACTCGGGGTGGGCCTGGGTGCCGACCCAGAACGGATGGCCGCTCAGCTCGATGAACTCCACCAGCCGATGGTCCGGCGACGTGCCCGACAGGCGCAGGTCGGAGGCCTCGAAGCGGCCCTGGTAGCGCGGGTTGAACTCGTAGCGGTGGCGGTGGCGCTCGGACACCACCGTCTTGGCGTATGCCCCGGCCACCAGCGAGCCTGGCGCCAGTTCGGCCACGTACGCCCCCAGGCGCATGGTCCCGCCCATGTCGGTGACGTCACGCTGGCTGTCCATCAGATCGATGACCGGGTGCGGCGTCGCGGCGTCGAACTCCGACGAGTTGGCGCCGAGCAGGCCCAGCACGTTGCGAGCGAAGTCGATGGTCATCGCCTGCAGGCCCAGGCACAGGCCCAGGCAGGGGATGTCGTGCTCGCGGGCGTAGCCGGCGGCGGCGACCATGCCCTCGACGCCTCGCTCGCCGAAGCCGCCGGGGATGACGATGCCGTCGAGGTCGCGGAGCCGGTCGGCGGCCAGCAGCCCTTCGAGCTCCTCGGCCTGGATCCACACGATCTCGACCTTTGCGCCGTGGTGGAAGCCGCCGTGCTTGGTGGCCTCGACCACCGACAGGTAGGCGTCGATGAGGGTGACGTACTTGCCGATGAGACCGATGCGCACCGGCTTGGTGGCCGCTTCCACCCGGTCGACCAGCGCCTCCCACTCGGTGAGGTCGGGGTCGCCGTGGTCTTCGAGGCGGAGGATCTCGCAGACCACGGTGTCGAGGCCCTCCTCGTGGAGGACGAGAGGGATCTCGTAGATGTTGCCGGCGTCGGCACAGTTGACGACGGCGCGAGCCTCGACGTCGCACAGGTTGGAGATCTTGCGCTTCAGGTCATCGGAGAGCGCGGCCTCGCTGCGGCACACGATGGCGTCAGGCTGGATGCCCCGGCTGCGCAGCTCGGTGACCGAGTGCTGGGTGGGCTTGGTCTTCTGCTCGCCCGACGGGCCGATGAACGGGACGAGGGTCACGTGGACGTAGCAGACGTTGTCGCGGCCGACGTCGAGGCGGAACTGCCGGATGGCCTCGAGGAAGGGCAGGATCTCGATATCGCCGACGGTGCCCCCCACCTCGGTGATGACCACGTCGAGATCGGGACCGGTGAGGCGGGTGATGCGGCGCTTGATCTCGTCGGTGATGTGGGGGATCACCTGGACGGTCTTGCCGAGGTAGTCGCCCCGTCGCTCGGCGGCCAGGACCGCTGAGTAGATCGAACCGGTGGTGGCGTTGGAGTTGCGCGACAGGTTCTCGTCGATGAAGCGCTCGTAGTGGCCGAGGTCGAGGTCGGTCTCGCCGCCGTCGTCGGTCACGAACACCTCGCCGTGCTCGAACGGGTTCATGGTCCCGGGGTCGACGTTGATGTAGGGGTCGAGCTTCTGCAGGGTGACCTTGAGGCCTCGGGCCTTGAGCAGGCGGCCGAGCGAGGACGCGGTCAGGCCCTTGCCGAGCGAGCTGGCCACCCCCCCGGTCACGAAGATGTGCTTCGTCATCGGCCGGTCTCCGCGTGCGCCAGCAGGTCCACCGAAATCAGGTCCACCACGGGAACGCACCCTACCCTGCGCCGACAGCGTCGCTCGGGACCGGCTCGGTCTCCGGGCGCGGCCCCTCCATGAGCAGGGCCACCAGGGCCAGCGACACGACGGCCGACATCACGCCGCCGACGATCGCCCCCGAGTCGTTGAGCGCGCTGCCGAGCACGGCGGCCACTGCGGAGCCGGTGAGAGCGGCGTCGAGGGTGGTGAAGCTGCGCTTGACCAGGCCGTACGGGCGCCCGGGAAACCACCAGAGGTAGGCCCCCAGGGCGAGACCCAGCGGGATGGCCGCCACCCACAACGACGAGGTGGAGACGGCCAGGTTGGCCAGCAGCTTGCGCTGCACGAGGTCGAGGAGCGGGCCCAGGCCCTCCTTGCCGGTGCGCTCGAAGAGCCGGCCCAGGTGGCTGCGCCGACCCGGGGCCCGCGCCAGGTCCAAGAACCCGAAGCACAACACGGCGGCGATGGTGGCCAACAGGCCGAGCGAGACCGTCCGCCAGCGGACCCGTCGCCTCATCAACACCACCGCAAAGATGGCGATGGCGGGCGTGAAGGCCAAGATGCCCCCCACGTCCGAGCCCCAGATCGGTACGCCGAGGACCACGAGCGTGGCCACCATGGCCACCAACGCGGCGGCCCGGCCGCGCCGGTCCGGCCAGGTGGCGGCCAGCCAGGCGGCGAGCAGACAGGTGGCCCCGGCCAGTTGCCCGTAGGAGTAGTTGCTGATCCCGTAGAGGCGGGAGTTCCCCGTGGGCGAGTAGCCGAACGCCGCGCTGAGGCTCAGGTTGGAGCCGGTGACCACGTCGCCCACCAGCACCAGGGCCATGAGGCCCAGCACCGCCACCAGGGCGACACGCGGCCGACCCAGCCGGGCCGCGACCACCACGGCGAGTGCTGCGAACCCCAACGAGAACAGCGACAGCGTGAGCCAGTAGAAGTCCACGCCCCGCTCCTCCAGGGCGAACAGGCGGGTGAGGTAGGAGGCCGGCAGCATCGTCAGCAGGACCAGGGCGACGGCGCGGATGATCGAGCGGCCCCGCCTGCTCCAGCGGTTGGCGTGGGCCACCATGGCCGCGGCGATGACCCCGGCCAGGCCGATGACGAGCGCCATGGTGGTGGGGGTGAGGAGCTGTTCGCGAAAGCGCGACGCGTCGTTGAGGGTGATCAGGTGGTCGATGCGGGCGCTGGCGGACCGGCCCGACGTGGTGACGAGAGCCGGGCGACCCTCCATGTCGTCGGGCCGTTCGATGCCGAACACGTCGAGGATCGTGGGGGCCACGTCGACGAGGGTTAGGAAGCCGGGGCGCTGGGTGGAGGCCGACTGGAGGTAACCGGGTTCGGTGTCGGGGCCACGCAGGGCGACTGCGGTGAGGTTGCGGTCGCCCGCCATGTTGTACGGGGCCACCACCAAGACCGTGTCGTTGTCCGGGTCGACCGAGTCCATGAGCTCGGCGAAGAGAGCATCGGAGTCGGCCAGCGCGTCGGCGTAGAGCTGGCGGTACCGGCCCCGGTCCACGATGGGGCGGTAGCGCAGGGTGCGGGCCAGGTCCGACGCCTCCACCAGCACCACCCCGCCTTCGGCACCGTTGCCGCCGGACGGCCCCCCTGCAGATGCCCGGCTCCACGCCTCCTCGAACCGGCTGACCACCTCGGCCTGGTCGAGGCCCACGCCGAAGGGCTTGGCCACGTCGGGCGACAAGATGTCCTTGCCGATGGCACCGCCCGGCACCTGGCCGCTGCGGTCGGCCAGCGCCAGGGCGACCTGGCGCTCGTAGGTCGGGCTGATCGAATCGGTGCCGTCGGCGTTGCCGATGACCGCGGCGGACACGCCGGACTCGGCCAGGGTCTGGGTGAGCAGGCCGGGTTCGACGCCGTAGGGCTGGGCGTCGTTCAGGCGCACCAGGCGGGGCCACACCAGCGACACGAACGGACCCGACGGTGCCACCCCGGTGCGGCGCTCGAAGATCTCCCCGGCCGCTGAACCCGAGCTCTCCTCGTCGACCGCAAGGACCTGTCCGTCGACCTCCGGGTCGGTCGCGGACCGGCCCCCCGAGGAGATGGTGAGGTAGGCGTCACCAGGGCCCGACCGCGGCAAGACCCCCCGAGGGGCGAGGTCGGCGACGGCGGCGTCGGCCAGGAACGCGTCGAGGGCAGGGAGGCGGTTGCCGGCCACGTCGTCCCAGGTGAGCCCAGGCATCGACACCACCAGGAGGCGCGGGGCGGCACCGGCGCGTTGGACGGGTGCTGTCGACCCCGAGGCCACAGCCGGCGCCGGTGGACCGCTGAGCGACAGGACGGCACCGGCTGCCACCAGCACCGCGAGGGCGACAGCTCCGAGGCGATGCCGGGAGCAGGCGGAGGGACGGGTCACGGCGAGGGGACCTCCGGGCGGCGCCCGAGTCGGTCGGCGAGGGCGAGCGGGCGAGTCCGCTCGATGATGCGTGAGAAGGACACCTTCTCCGAGGCCAGGGTCAGGACCAGTAACGCGACCATCACGACCGTGCGCACGACCTCACCGGCCTCCAGCACGGTAGCCATGCCCAAGGCGGCTCCCATGGCGTTGGCGCCCGTATCTCCCAGCATGGAGCGCTCGCGGAGGTCACCGGGCAGCAGGCCGAGGGCGGCACCCGCCACCACGCCGAGGGCCACACCGGTCGCGCTGCCGGCGGCGATCACGGCGAGGGGGACGTAGGCGACCAACCCCACCTTGAGCGTGCGGCCCGGCGCCCGGTCGAACAGGTTGCCCATGTTGGCGGCCAACGCGATGAGCGCACCATCGACCAGGGCCCGCCCAGGTCGGTCGCCGACGGTCGCCACCGCCAGGAACAGGGCGACGGCAGCCCCTCCGCCGAGCTTGAGCAGGCCGGTGGTGGCCCGGCCGTGGCGGAGAGCCCGCAGGTGCCCACTGAGGCCCTTCTCGGCGTTGTCGCCGAGGAGGTCGTCGACCAAGCCGAGGAAGCCGAAGGTCACCACGGCCACCAAGACGACAACCCGGGCCGATGCGGCCGGCCCGTCGGCGATCCCTGCCACCGCGCCGAGGGCCCGGATCCCCTCGATGGCGACCACCGAGATCACCAGCAACAGCCCGGCGGCGGTCGGCAGGTGGTGGCCCCGGTAGTTCTCGCGGTCCAGCACCGGCTGACCGAAGGTGGCCCGGGTGGCCCGGGTGAGGACGACCGCCGCCGCCAGGCCGGCCAGGACGGCCACGACCACCGTCACGGTGCCACCGCGTCCGCAGAGGCGGTTCCGACCGCAGTGGCACCCCTGGTGTCGGCGTCCGCCAGGGCCCGCTGGCGCAGCAGGACGACGGGGACCACCACGATCAACATGGTCGCCGGCACGGCGATCGAGGAATCGTTGGCCACCAGGCCGAGCAGCGCCAACACGCCGAAGCCCACCGCCAGCCCGCGAGATCCCGGCTCCGAGGGAAGGCGAAGGTAGGGGCCGATCCTTCCGCGGGCCACGGCCACCGAGGAGACGAAGGCGGCGGCGACCACCACCAGGACGAACGCCCACACCAGCGTCTCGGCATCGCCGAAGCTGGCGTAGAGGCGGCGGACCAGGAGATCGTCCACCGTGGCGATGCGCCCGTCGACCAGTTGCTCGCCGAGCCGGGCCAGGTGGGTCCGACCGGCTCGGGGGCGAGCCAGGTCGACCAGCGCGAACACCACGACCACGCCCATCCCGGCCACGACCGAGGCCAGGACCTGGCGCCAGCCGATGCGCCGGCCGACGAGGACCCAGACGGTGAGGGCGAACGCCGGCACCAGCGAGATGACCCCGCCGACGTCGGCACCCAACATGGGAAGGCCGTCGAGCGCCACGACGCCGGCCAGGACGACGACGACGACCGGTAGCCAACGACCGCCTCCTCGATCGTGGACCAGCACGGCAAAGGCCACTGCCGCGGCGCCGAAGAGGGCAAAGGCCAGGTTGCCCACGCCGGTGAAGCGCCCGGCCACGGCCATCGAGTAACCGAAGACGGTGTTCACCTGGAGGGGTGCGCCGACGACGATGTCGGTGCCCAGCACCCCCAGCACCGAGCCCACGCCCACCAGCGGGCCGAGCCCGGGACCGAGCCGGTCGGCCACGGCCCCGAGGACGGCCACGACCCCTGCGATCCCGAGGACCACGAGGGCATAGGCGCCCATGCCGCGGCGGGTGACGTCGACCTGTCCGGCCAGGTAGGTCCCGGGGACGATCCCGAGGGCGCCGATCGACACCACCCGCACGGCCCGCGCCGCCCGCCGAGACTGCGTCCCCGGGCGACGGGACCGTTGGGCGATGGCGGTCAGCACGACCAGGGCGGCGATCACGACCGGCACCACCACGGGCAGACGGTCGTCGCGACGTTCGGCGTCGGCGGCCTGGTCGGCGAGGTGTGCGACCCGGTTGCCGTCGGCGTCGGCCACGTCGAAGGCCCGGCCCTCGAACGAGCTCGGCGGTTCTTCCCCGAGCAGTTCGAGCACGGTGGGCGCCACGTCGGCCAGGTAGACGTAGCCGTCGCGCCGGGTGCTGGCCGAACGGAGCAGGCCCGAGGACACATCCGGCGCTCGGACCATGGCCACGCCCAGCCCCGACGCAGCGATCGGCGCCATGACCACCACGGCGTCCCGGTCGGGGTCGGTCCGGGAGACCAGCTCCCCGACCATGGCGTCGGCATCGGCCAGGGCCTCGGACCGCAGGCGGGTGGTCTGGGCGGCGTCGGCTCGGGCCCCATAGGCCGCCGCTCGGCTGAGGTCGGAGGCCTCGACCAGGACCACCGATCGCCCGGGCCGCTCCCACGCCCGGTCGAACTCGGCCAGGACGACGGCGGGGTCGAGGCGGCGACCGAACGGGGCCGCCGGATCGCTCCGCAGCAGCTCTCGCCCGACGCTGCCCCCCGGGACGATGCCGTCAGAGCCCATCAGCGCCGTCGCTGCGCTGCGGGCGTAGGCCCCGTCGGGAGGGGGCTCGTCGGCGGGAAAGCCCTCGGCGGCATCGGCGTTGGCGATGACGGCCCGGTCGACCCCAGCCGCAGCCAGGCGGTCGCCGAGGGCGCCGGGTACGGCGCCGTACGGCGAGGCCCGGTTGGCCTCCAGGGCGGCGCCCACCGGGATGTAGGCGATGCCTCGGGGCGTGGCACCCAGGCGGCGCCGGAGGATCTCTTCGGCAGGTATGCCGGCGAGCAGCTCGTCGGGGTTGAGGGCCACGCCGGTGTCGACGCCGGGAACCACGGCGCGCGTACCCGAACCGACCGTGAGGTACGCCGCGGTGGTGGAGGCCCGGTAGCGCCCGATGCGCGTCGACATGTCGCCCACTGCCGAGGTCCGCACCAGCCGATCGAGGTTGGGGAGCTCCGCGGCGCGCAGCTGCTGCCACGTGAGACCGGGGAGCGACACGATGAGCACCCGCTGCGAGGGGCGACCGGTGTCGCGGGTCGACGAGCCGCAACCGGCGCTCCCGGTCGCCACCGCGACCAGCATCGACAGGGCCACGGCCGAGCGCAGCCATGGCCGACCTGCGGCTCGACGAGGAGTGGTCATGCGATCGCCCCGTGGCGACCATCGACCGGCGGGCGGGTGGTCAGTCGCCCTCGCAGGCCGATGGCGACGAAGACGGCGACGACGGTCAGGGCGGCGACGGTGCCGAGGCCGGCGGTGGTCAACAGGTCCGCGGTCCTGCTGGCCGGGTCCTGGAGCAGGAACCGCGAGGTGGCCAGGGTGGCTCCGCCGACCACCACTGATACCACGGCCACGAAGCCGACGACGGCCGGTACGACGGTGCCGCCACAGCGTCGGGCCAGGCCGCGTGCGAGGACCGCCAGGGCCACGACCTGTGCTGCGGTGTGGGCCAGCCCGAGGACCGCGATGCGAGCGGCACCCTGGGTGAGGGGAGCACCGACAGCCATGACGGCTGCTCCCACACCGGCGGCTCCGAGCGCCACCACGCCTGGGGTGCGGCTGTCGCCGAGCGCATAGTAGGCCCGGGCCAGGAGCAAGAAGGCGCCGTAGGGGAACAAGCCGAGGGCCAGGGTGGCCACGGCCACGGCCAGCAGGTGGGGCCCGTCGCCGCTCTGGGCCTGGCCGAACGAGACGGCGCGCATCGCCGGTACCGACAACGCGGCCAGCAGGGCGGCGATCGGAAGGACCGGGATGGCCATGCGCTCCAGGCTCCACCGCACCGACATCCGGAACCGGGACAGGTCCGCCTGGCGGGCCTCGGCTACGAGCTCGGGAAGGATCGCAGTGTGGACGGGCTGGGCGAAGATGCCGTACGGCGCCAGGAAGAACACCCAGGCCACCTGGTAGGCGACCACCCCGCCCGGCACGGCCGCCCCAGCCAGGACAGCGCCGCCCAAGAGCACGCCGGCCGAGGTGTGGACCATGACCCCCCAGCCGGCCTGGCGCAGCACTCGCCCCACCCGCCGGTCGCCGGCCGGCCAGCGGGGCCGGAGGCGAAAGCCGCTCTTCCAGCAGACCGACAGCAACGTGGCCACGAACGCAAACACCCCGCCGGTGCCGGCCACCACGAGCAGGGCCTGGGAGCCGGCCGACAGGTCCAGGCCGGGGTCGTCTCCCGCCACCACCCGGAACGCCACCAGGCACGCCACCATCACGACGGTGTTCCCGATCGGTGCCGCAGCGGTGGCCCAGAACCGGCGCTTGGCGTACAGGACGCCGATCGCCACCGTCCCCGCTGCGTAGAGCACGATCTGCGGCACGAAGAAGCGCAACAAGAACGTGACCAGCTCGCGTTGCTCCACGGCAACCTCGGCCGGCACGCCGAGGGTCAGCAGCCGGGCCAGCCAGGGCGCAGCGACCACGCCGATCACCGCGATGAGCCCCAGGCCGGCCAGGGCGATGCCCAGCACTCCACCGGCGACCTCTTCGGCGCCGCGCTCGTCGCCGACATCGAGCAGGTCCACGAACGCCGGCACCAGCACGGCCGACAGCGCACCGGCGGCCACCAACTCGAAGACCACGTTCGACAGCGAGTTCGCCGACTGGAAGGCGTTGCCCAGGTAGGTGGTACCGAGGACTGCCGCCACCACCAGGACCCGGACGAACCCGACGGCACGCGACACGGCCGTGATGGCACCCATCGAGACCGCGGCGCGGACGGTGGTCTCCGGTTCGACGATGGTCTCGGTCACGGACCGGGGGGCAGGATCGCCGTGGCCCCGTCGCCCTGACCCCAACTGCCGGCCTCGGCCGTGTCGACGGTCTCGAGCGCCCGCACCGTCGCCACCAGCCCAGCAAAGGTCTCGACGTTGTCGACGGTGCTGTAGAGCGCGACCAGTTGGGCGGACTCCCGGATGGAGGCCACCACCGAGGGACGGGGCTCTGCGTCGGGTTCGGCATCGAGGTCTTCGGGGGTCGAGCTGACGACCACGGCGCCGATGGCCGGACCATCCGGCTCCGAGGGGAGCAGGCGCAAGACGACATCGTGATCGGCCTGGTCCGAGGTCGGCGGTGACACGAACACGTAGCGGTACCCGGTGGTCTCAAGGATCGGGTCCTCGGCCACGCGACCCGGGCCGGGGGTCAGGCGCAGGAGGTCGGCGGCCAGGAGATCGGTGACGATGGCCGGCGTGTCGCCGTCGGGCGTCGCCTGTGCTGACGACCCGTCGTCGTCGGTGCCCGACCCGGGCCGGGTGGTGGTGGTCGTCGCCACGTCGGTCGAGGTGGTGGCGGCAGGCCCCGGGCCGGGGTCAGAGCTGGTTTCGTCGGAGGCACCAGCCGCCGTCAGGGCTGCGTTCAACCGCTCGTAGACCTCGCGCCGCACGTCGGCCGCGTCGACGGTGTCGGCATCGTCGAGGCCGACCGCCTCGGCCAGCGAGGCGTCGACGTCGTCGCGGAGGGCTAGGCCCTCACGGAGCTCGAGGGTGCCACGCACGTCGGCGTCGGCCTGCTCGAGCGTCGTGCGCAGGCGGTCGAGCAACTCGGTCTCCACGTCGGGCGCCACCAGCACCAGGACCGGGACATCGGCGAGCCGGCCCCGCCCCACGCTGGCGCCGGCGTCGAGCGCCAGGGCCTGATCCCGAGCCTCAGCCGCCTCCACCTGGGTGCGGAGCCGGTCGTTCTCGCCATCGGTTGCCTCGATGCGGGTCTCGGCGCTGCGGATGCTGCTATCGAGGACGCTCACCGTGGCCCGGTCGAGGAAGGTGCTACCCAGGGCGGTGCCGATGCCGAGGGCCAAGAAGACGGCGGTGATGGAGACGATGTGGTAGCGGAAGTTGATCATCGCAAGGACAGCGTCAGGCCACGCAGGACGGTGCGGATGGGTTCGCTCGCGGCTCCGATGATCACCAGCGTCACGATGGCGGCGATGACCATCCACATCAGGTCGAGCTTGCGGACCCGGGTGTCGTAGAGCCGGTGGACGCCCTTGGCGTCGACCAGGATCGGGCCCACCTTCATGCGGACCAGGAAGGTCGAGGCCATGCCGGCCCGGCCCTTGTCGAGGAAGTCGACCATCGACGAGTGGGTGCCCACGGCCACGATCAGGTCGGCTCCCCGCTCGAAGGCCACCAACATGGCGATGTCCTCGGAGGTGCCGGTGGACGCGAACACCTGGTACTCCAAGCCGAGCTCGTCGAGCAGGTCGGCACCGGGAGCTCGTCCGTCGGTGTACCCGTGCACCACCAGAGCGGCTCCCGAGCGCAGCGCCGCGGGACTGACCGAGTCCATGTCGCCGATGATGACGTCGACTCGGTAGCCCAGTTCCAAGAGGGCGTCGGCGCCCCCGTCGACGCCGATGAGCAGCGGCTTCTGCTCCTTCAGGTATCCGCTGCGGCGCAGGAGATCCAGGTCCTTCTTGTAGTCGACACCACGCACGACCACGAGGACATGGCGTCCTCGGAAGTCGACGGGGAGATCGGGGATCTCGGGATCGTCGATGAGGAGGTGGCCCTCGCGCTGGATGTAGTTCAGCGTGTTCTCGGCGAAGCGTTGGAGCTCGCCCCCCATGTTGAGGCGCGACCGCTCGAGCACCTCGGCAAAGGTGGCCGTGCTCTGACGTCGGCCCGTGGCCACCGTCATCCCGCCCGCCAGGACCTCGTCGCCTCGCAGCGTGATCTCCGCCCCGTCGACCAGGCCCTCCATGACCTCGACGCCGGCGCCGTCGAGCACGCCTACGCCGGCCACCGGCAGCAGCAACGGGCCGGCGTTGGGGTAGCGGCCGGAGATGCACGCCTTGGCGTTGACCACGGCCGCCACGCCCGCCGAGAGCAAGCTCTCGGCGGCCACGGTGTCGAGGTCCTCGTGGTCGATGACGGCGATCTCGCCGGGCTGGATGGTCTTGGCCAGGTCCTTGGTGCGACGACCGACTCGGGCGACGCCGGTGATCTCGGGCCAGGCGGTTGCGACCGGCTGCTGGAGGGCGCTGGCGGTGCCAGGCTCGTCGGGCTTCACCACGCCGTCAGCTCCCTGGATGCCTCGCGCGCCGGCGAGGCGGTACCTACGTGGCCCGTCACGGTCGCCGATGGTACGACACCGCACCTCGCCCAGTACCTCGGAGGCGTCCGACGGAGTGGACGTCATCGGTCGCGCTCAGCGGCGGCGCGCTGGAGCAGCTCGGTGGCCGCCCCTCGCGTGGTCTCGCTCTCGGGCGTCCCCGACAACATCCGCGACAGCTCCACCACCCGTGCGTCGTGGTCGAGGAGGCGCGCCGAGGCGCGGGTCGCTCCACCGCTTGTGGTCTTGTGCACGTGGACCTGGTGGTCGGCAAAGGCTGCCACCTGGGGGAGGTGGGTGACCACCACGACCTGGTGGTCGGCACCCAGGCGGGCCAGCGACCGTCCCACGGCGAGGGCGGCTCGGCCCCCGATCCCGGCATCGACCTCGTCGAAGACCAGCACCGGTGGCGCGGCGCTCAACACCAGCCGCAGGGCCAACATGGTGCGAGCCAACTCGCCACCCGACGCCACACGCGACAGCGGCGCCGGGTCCGATCCGGGGTTGGCCGCCAGCAGGAACACCACGTCGTCGCCAGGGTCCTCGTCGCCCACCGTCACCTCTACGCGGGCGCCGGCCATGGCCAGCGCCCGGAGGTGGCCGCCGACGGCGTCGGCCAGCGCCGAGGCTGCGCCTCGTCGGGCCCGCCCGACGGCCAGTGCCGCTGCGGCCTCCTCGGCACCGACGACGGCGAGCTCACCCTCGAGGGCGGCGGCGGCCTCGTCGTGGTGGTCCAGACGGGCCAGTCGCACGGCGGCGGCGTCGCGGTAGGCGATGACGTCGTGGAGGGTGGCGTTGCGCGTGGACGCAGCCCGCTCGTTGCGACGGTCCCGGTCGTCGTCGGCCACGGCAGCAGATCCGTACTTGCGACGCAGGTCGACCAGCAGCTGACGTCGCTCGCGGATCTCGGCCAGGCGTGCCGGATCGTCTTCGATCGCCTCGCCAAGGGTCCTGGCGTCAGCGGCCACGTCGGCGACCTCGGCCTGAACGGCTCGCAGTCGCTCGACCAGGGCGGAGAACGGCGCATGGCCACTGAGGGTGGCCACGGCCCGGCCGATCCCGTCGACGACGCCATCCTCCTCGCTGAGCACCTCCGTCGCGTGGGCTGCGACCTCGGCGTGACCGACGGCGCCGGCCAGGAGATCCTCCTGCTCGTCGAGGCGCTCGTCCTCCTCGGGATCGGACAGGTTCGCAGCTCGCAGCTCGTCGAGCTGGAAGCGCAGGAGGTCCGCTTCGCGGGCGCGAGCCCCGGCGTCGCCACCGAGGTCCCGAAGCTCCTGGGCCAGGCGACGACGCTCGGTTCGCGCCTCGTGGAGGGCGCCGAGATCGACGCCGGCGAAGTGGTCGAGGGCGGTCCGCTGGGTCCGAGGCGCCAGGAGCGACTGGTGGGCGTGCTGACCGTGGAGGTCGACGACCGCTGCTGCCTGTTCGGCCAGCTCCGTTGCCGTGGCCATGCGACCGTTCACATACGCGCGCGAGCGCCCGTCGGCGGGGACGACCCGTGTCAGGACGAGCTCTTCGCCGTCGACCTCGAAGCGCCCCTCCACTACCGCCTCGGCTGCGCCGGTTCGCACGGTCGAGGCCTCGGCGCGGCCCCCGAGGAGCAGCTCGATCGCTCCCACCACCATGGTCTTGCCGGCACCGGTCTCACCGGTGAGCGCGGTCATGCCCGGCCCGAACACGAGGGTCAGTCGCTCGATGATGCCCAGATCGGTCACGGCCAGCTCCACCAGCCGCCCCTTGCTCGTGGCGTCGTCGGCGGGTGAGTTCATCGGTCGCTGAGACCGAACTTGGTCTTCAGGATGCGATGGAAGTCGCGCCCGCCGAAGGTGACGAACCGGGCCGGGCGGTCATCGGCGGTCACCGTCACCGTGGCCTGTGGCTGGAGGACGCGGATGTGTTCACCGTCCACGGCCACCCCCGCCGGACGATCTCCCAGGACCTCGACCTGGATGGAGCTCGATGGCTCCAGCACCAGTGACCGATCGAAGAGCGAATGGGGTGACACCGCCGTGAGCAGGAGGGCCCGGTGGGTGGGGGCCACAATCGGGCCCCGGGCCGAGAGCGAGTAGGCGGTGGACCCGGTGGGCGTGGCGATGATGACCCCGTCCGCCGTGTAGCTGTGGAAGAACTCGCCGTCGATGGTGACACCGAGCCGCACGGTGCGGCCCATGGCCTGCTTCTCGATCACGACCTCGTTGAGGGCGGGTGGCAGGTGGTTCCCGCCGATCTCGTCGAACGTGCCGGCCGGCCCGCCGATCTGCGACGAAGCCAACAGCCGTTCGGTGATCTGGTGCCGCCCGGCGAAGTAGCCCGACAGGGCGTCCTCCCACCCGTCGGGCTCCACCTCGGCCAGGTAGCCGAGCTGGCCCAGGTTCACCCCGACCACGTCGGCATCGCCGGCCACCGCCCGCCGGGTGGCTCGCAACATGGTGCCGTCACCACCCACCGCCACCACGAGGTCGACGGGCGCGCCGGCCACGTCGGCGGGGACCGGCCGGCCCGATTCCACCCCCAGCAGCGCAGCCTCCTCGGGTGAACCGACGACCACGAGGTGGTGGCGCGCCTCCAACCAGTTGCGCAGGTCGGCCGCCAGCGGGGTGGCCTCGCGGTGGCCCACATGGAGGAAGAGGGCGACGGTGCTCACCGGTGCCGCCCGCCGTCGGGTGCCACCGCCGCGACCGCGCCGGCTACCAGGTCGGCGGTTCGCGGCGATGGCGAACCCCCAGGCCCACCGCCAGCTCCGGGGGCCAGGGCGTAGAGCAGGAACTCGACGTTGCCGTCGGCGCCGCGCAGCGGTGAGGTCACCAGCCCCATGATGGCGGCTCCACGGTCGGTGAGTGCGGAGCACACCGACCCCAGGACTCTCCGCCACACCTCGGGGTCGGTGATGATCCCCTTGGCCTCGGTCGCTTCGCGACGACCGGCCTCGAACTGGGGCTTGACCAGCCACAGCAGGGCCGCGCCCGGTCGGGCCAGCGCCAGGAGGGGTTCGACCACCGCCCCGAGCGAGATGAACGACAGGTCGGCCACCACCACGTCGGCCGGCTCGCCGATATCGCCCGGGCGGAGGTGGCGCACGTTGGTACGTTCATGGACCTCGATCCGGGGATCGCCGACCAGCCGTTGGTGGAGCTGGCCCCGGCCGACGTCGACCGCCACCACCGAAGCGGCCCCCGCTTGCAGTGCGCAGTCGGTGAAGCCGCCGGTCGACGAGCCGGCATCGAGGACGCGGGCGCCGGCAAGGTCGATGTCGAAGTGGTCCAGGGCCGCGGCCAGCTTCTCGCCGCCTCGCCCCACGAACCGACCGCGCGTCGCCACGAGCGACACCGCCTCGTCGGCCGCCACCATCCGGGCGGCGTTGGTGGCCGCCGCGCCGGCCACCCGCACCTGGCCCCGTTCGATGGCCTGGCGGGCCTGCTCGGGGGTGGCGGTCAGACCTCGGCGGACGAGCTCGGCGTCGAGCCGCCGTCGAGGAGTCGTCGGAGCCTCAGCTCGCGGACGAGTCGGACGCCGTCGGCGGGGCCGTGGTCGTCGTAGCCGTGGCCTTCGGGGCCGTGGCCTTGTTGGCGGTCGCCTTCTTCGCCGTGGCCTTGGTAGCCGTGGCCTTGTTGGCGGTCGCCCGCTTGGCCGTCGCTCTTTTCGCCGTGGCCTTGGTAGCCGTGGCCCGCTTCGCCGTGGCCCGCTTCGCCGTGGCCCGCTTCGCCGTGGCCCGCTTCGCCGTGGCCTTCTTCGCCGGTGCCGCCTTCTTCGCCGTGGCCTTCTTCGCCGTGGCCCGCTTCGCCGTGGCCCGCTTCGCCGTGGCCTTCTTCGCCGGTGCCGCCTTCTTCGCCGTGGCCTTCTTCGCCGTGGCCTTCTTCGCCGTGGCCTTCTTCGCCGTGGCCTTCTTCGCCGTGGCCTTCTTCGCCGTGGCCTTCTTCGCCGTGGCCTTCTTC
>JAABUN010001372.1_pt1 | contig 54331 bp, 47 predicted proteins | sample 5559311 | NCBI WGS metagenome assembly JAABUN01 (sample SAMN10711877, study PRJNA513370) | rock metagenome | isolation source: Antarctica rocks | place: Antarctica: Victoria Land, Siegfried Peak sud
CATTTTTGTGCATAACGGTAATACATTAAAAAATCCTGGCGAATGAAGGCATACCAGTTATAGCTTTGGTAAAGGTATAACCGTTCGTAAAAGCCAGTTAAATTGTTTGCATTTTCAGGCAGGGTTTCTTTAAAAAAGTTCTTTACACCTGTTTCATCTTTTTCGTTTCGGGCGTGCCCGTTTTTTACATACCAACTATATAACTGCAAAGCAAGATTAGAAAGTTGCGTTATCATTTTTCTCCTTTCATTCACTTCATTTGCTTCGGCGCTTAAACGGTCTGCCTTGTCCTGCATACTACGGGTTATATGGAGGGTTTCTATTTTCTTTTCCAGCGATATTACCTGTATTAAAAAACTATCCTGGCTATAAGAGATGGCAAGGTCTTTTACTTTATCTAAAATGCGCAGGCTTTGCAAATACAAACCTTTGTTATATAAAATACGTGCATAGTCTAATTGTTCGTGTAATTGCAAGTCTATATTTTCTGTAGTTTTTAATAGCCGAAGGCTTGCAAGCACTTGCTTATATAAATGTGTTTTTAAATTGGCGAGCTGTGGCTTCTCGATGGAAGGAAGTTTTTTAAGAAGAAGCTTCTCATCATATTCCTGCAATTTATCCAGGGCATCAAATAGCTGGATGATCTTTAAGTCTTCTTTTGACGAACTCCTTTTAATGTAGAGCTTAAAATTCCTTTTTTCAGACTTTTCGAGTGAATGAATTAATTGAAATAATGTATCTGAAAAACGGTTGGACATAATTAAAAGAGTTTCCTTAAACACAATACCATCAGGGACTTTAACATTGTTTTTGCTCTTTTGGTATAATTAAATTGCAGATAAGTTAGTTACACCAGTAGTAAAAACCATCTTACTTTTGTTATGCAACAATGGGAAAAAATCATTCAGGCAGGCAATCGTTAAGCGAGCAATTGGTAGAGGCTATATCTTTTAGATAGGCAAATATACTAAGCTGTAACAGTCAGCGCAAAAAATACTTTTAAGATTTTCATATGGCAAGCAATCGTTAGAGGCTGCCCCGTTTCTACGGGGGAGCCCTTTTTTGTTTAACCCAAACTATATTCTACACAAGTAGATAAAATATAAACAGAGCATTCAATATACCTTAAGGAAAAGTTGCTAAACAATAAATAGCTTTACTTGTTAGCGTCGTAGCATTACATTTGTATTTGAAATCAACACTTAAAAGTAGTTAATAAGAACAATGTCGTCTTTCAATAAAAGCGCTCAAAAATTTGCATGGATAGCTGGCGGGCTATTATTATTTTTCCTACTTATTTATATAATTTTCTTTAAGCAATCAGCAGCTCCAAATTTCACGGGGCTGTTAATTATCGGGCTTTTGCTGGGTGCAACCATTATGTTTTTAATCTCGAAACTTACTGCTTCCACTACCCAAAGCATAGTGAAAGAAGATTCGCACACAGTTGTTGAAAGCATAAGGAAGGTTTTTAAAATTGTTTGCGCGGAAGGCCATTTTAACGAGCTATATAATTTTGAAGAAACAAAAAAAATATTTGGATTTATACCTTCAACAAAGCGTGCCCTGGTTATTATACAGGCAAAGGTTTTGGTGGGTTATGATTTTGAAAAATGTGTTTGGGAAACTGATGAGGCTAACCAAAAAATTAAACTGGTTTCATTTCCTGAGCCGGAAATACTTAGTATAGAGCCCGATTATAAGTATTACAATTTTGACGAAGGTATTTTTAATTTGTTAGGTCGTAACGACCTTACACGCATCCAGGTTAATGGAAAAAAGCAGGTTGAAATAGCAGCTATGAAAAGTTATTTACCTAAAATAGCGGCTGAACAAATGCGAACTATGCTTACAGAAGTAGTGCAATCAAAAAACTGGCAGGTAGAAAATACTTATAAAATTACCGAGAGAGATAATAATTTACTTTCTTCCCCGAAATCACAATTATAATTCGATTAGCAATGCAATGGCATCGTTACTTAATGCCTCCAGTTCCACCTCGTTTTCTTCGTCCCATAAACCAAGTCCGTCTCGGCATGCAATAAACCTCCCTGTACTTCAAAACACTCTGAATAATGAAAACAAACAAGCTGCTTTGTTTGCTTTTCATTTTGTAAACCGCTTCCTGGCGACCGGCAAATTTACCAATGGAAATTGCAGGATATGTTCGCGAACTATTTATGATGCCTTATTTTTAAATACATTTTATATCAGGCAGCCACAGTAATAATATGTGTAAGCGCATAACCTGCAGATACACTTCCTGTAACAGTAGCAAGTTCACTTGCTAATGAATCAGAAAATACATTGTCTCTTGCATTTGCTGTATCCTGCTTTCCTTTTTTATAATAATTGGTAGCAGTGGTATAAACAGTATCGCAAACATCGGTTGGAAATGCGATTTGCGTAATCATTAAAGACGTTCCGCTTGCACTATAAACATCCACATGAATATGAGGAGCGCGGCCACCGTACCAGCCGGGAAAATAGAATTGAAAGTAACCAAACCATTAGCATCGGTTGTTTGGCGGCCTCTTAAAAATGTACCGAAGTAAGATTGGTTGACTGCATACCGCTTCCGGCATATTCGGAATAATTGCCGTCTGCATAGCAATGCCAAATAACTACTATAGCTCCTGCCAGTGCAGCACAGCCATTGTTTTTATTATTAATAGTGATCTTAACAGTTAGGGGCACGCCGGCTCTGTCGCTTACAATATTAGAAGTTACAAAGCTTGAAGGTGTTTTTGTGGGAAAAGGACCTTCCGTTTCGGTAGGCGCTACTGTGCACGAACCCGAAGAAGAGCCGGAGCCCGGTGTTGAACCCGAACCGGATGTTGTAGCAGCAGTGCCTGCAACATCTGTTTCCTTCTTGCAGGCAGTTTACAAAGGCGCTACAAATGCTACACCTAAAGCAGCTATTCAATTTTTTAAAAAGTCTTTACGTTGCATAATCGGTTTACTTATTTGTTTTATTACTGATGACAAAGAAACAAAGAATGGTTGGGTTAAAATTTTAAATAGCGATGAAATGAATGATTGTTGCGGCCAAAGGGTTAATTATGCATTTTACAAGTGTTTTATTAAACCATTTTTAAATACTTATTCTTTGCTGGTTTTAATTAAAACCCGCAACAGTGTAATTTAGTACAGCCCTTAATCCTTATCTTCCTGATAATAATTAATACTGATAATAATAATAAGAACAACAGAACAGCGTAGAAAAAACAATCGGGGGTAATAAAAACAAAAGAGGGAATATTATTTACAGTTACCGCAGTAAAAGATGCTGAAATACTTTTATAATGCTTACAAACACTATATGAAACAGATTGCCTTGCTTCTTTTAATCGTTGCGCCTTTATTTCAATTGAAGGCTCAAAAGAAAAACTTGTTAAGCGGAAAATATGCAAAGGAAGATTTTAAAAAAGTCCTTATCCCGCAAGCTTTGTGGCTGCCTTTTCCAAAACTTGCTAATCGTGATGGCTGGACAAAAGCTGACCAGGAAATGATGAAAAGTTACCGTACAGAAGCTGAAAAATATATTAACTATACTTGGCCTTCTATACCTGCAACAAAATCGCTTTTAATCGAGCGCACAGGCAACAGAAGCGAATATGAAGCCATCAGTTTTGAAAAACGACAGGTACTGGGAATATTATTGCTTGCAGAGATTTATGAAAACAAAGGCCGCTTTATTGACCCCATTATTAACGGAGTTTATTCAATTTGCGAGGAAACTTTCTGGGGCTCTCCCGCACATCTTCCCAAGTCAAAAAACATTTCAGGACTGGCAGATGTTTCACAACCGTTTGTTGAATTGTTCAGCGCCGAAACAGCTACTTACCTCGCGTGGGTTGATTATTTTTTAGGAGAAAAATTAGACGCCGTTTCACCACAAATAAGAAAGCGGATTTATTACGAAACCAATAACAGAATTTTTCAGCCGCTTATGACAAAGCCTCATGGCTTTATGGCTTCCAATGCCAATGGCCGCCGTCCAAATAACTGGAACCCGTGGATATGTTCAAACTGGCTGAATGCTGCATTGCTGCTTGAAAAGAACGAAGCCAAAAGAACAGACATGGTTTATAAAGTGCTGAATGTACTCGATCAATTTGTAAATCCTTATCCCGAAGATGGCGGATGCGATGAAGGTCCGGGTTATTGGGGCGCTGCTGCTGCTTCGTTGTACGATAATATTTCGATGCTTAACCTGGCAACTAACAATGCGTTTACCTATGTTTATGATGATGAAAAAATAAAAAACATGGGCAGGTTTATTTACCGTGCGCAGATAGGAGAGAAGTACTTTTTAAACTTTGCAGATGCAGACCCTCAACCCGGTATGGCTGCTAATATGATCTACCGTTTTGGCAAAGACATTAAAGATGCAGACATGATGAAGTTCGGTGCTTTTTACCGCAAGCCCGGGGATGATAAATTGGGCAGGTTTCAATACTTCAGGAATTTTTACGCGTTGTTTATGCAGGATGAATTTAAGAAAGCGCCGCAGGGCCTTCCGCTGCCACAAAACGTTTGGTTGCCCGATCTGCAGGTAATGATTGCACGCGATAAACAGGGCACCACCAAAGGGTGGTTTATTGCTGCCAAAGGAGGAAATAACGATGAAAGTCACAACCATAACGACATAGGCAATTATGTAGTTTACTTCGATGGTTTGCCATTGCTGATTGATGTTGGAAGAGGAACTTACACAGCAAAAACCTTTAGCAGCAAACGTTACGACATTTGGTACAACTGCTCCGATTATCACAATGTTCCTACTATTAATGGTGTAACACAACCTCCCGGTCCAGAGTTTAAAGCAAATAATGTTGCTTATAAACAAGGCAAAGCTTTTTCAGAACTATCACTTGATATTTCAAAATCCTATAATGAAAAGGCAGGAGTTAATAGCTGGCAGCGAACTGTTCGTTTAAACAGGGGCGAAAACGTGGTGGTTAATGATGTTCTGTCTCTTAAAACAGCAGCTAAAATAACCGAGCATTTAATGACCTGCTATCCTGCAGAAGTTACCAAACCCGGCGAACTGGTTATTCATTACAAACCAAAAGATGCAGCCGCAAAAGAATTTGTAATTAAATACAGTGCAAACCAACTGCAGCCAACAGTTGAAAAGGTTAAGCTGGTAAATATGGAAGATAAAGGCATTATAGAAAAATGGGGCGATAATATTTACAGGATAAATTTCAACGTGCTAGCTCCTAAAACAAGTGATAAGATTAGTTTTATGATCGCAGCAAAATAAAATTTCCCGTTTTATTCACGGTTTGAGGCACATAACAATAAAAGAAAAGGAATACATTGATCATAGATACTAAAAAATTGTTCTCGAAAAATTATTGGTGACTGGTCTGTTTTTCCTGTCAGCACTTTCTCTAAAGGCACAAGTGTGGCAGACACCAAAAACGACTGTTACAGCAGTAGCAAAAGATGGGGCTAACAACTCCGTAAATGCAGTTGTTTTTCGCAAGAAACTCTTGGTTACTTTTAACGGCACGCAGTATATCGCTTATTACGATAACGACCGGTATGTAGTAGTGGGTAAAAGAAAAAGTGGGTCAAACAAATGGGGACAAGGAAGAGCCAATACCAGGGCAATGCTGCCGATGCACATAACATGATTAGTTTAATGATTGATGGCGACAGTCATTTGCATCTTGCATGGGATCGTCATAGTAATCCTTTGCGTTACTGCAGAAGCATTCAGAGGCGTTCTGCAGCGTTTTAAATAAGCTTATAATAACTTTTAAATCAATAGCTATTTTGACAATACGCTGTAAGGATTAGGAACATCATTATCACCATCTTTACGTTTCATGTTATCATCAGTACTTAGCTCATCATCAGTTGCCGAAGGTATAATTGTGGTATTATCCACCTCAAACAGGCTCGTATTCTGAGCTTGCTCAGCATCAGTTAGCTCCACTGTTGCATTTCGCAATTCTTCATCAGTAGTAGTGTGGTTTTCATCCCTTAAATGACGGTGAGCCAATTCGCTGATCGTCTCACTTTTACCCTTCCCGGGTTTTACATTCTCCGATAAGGATGTTTGTTCGTTTTGCATAAAAAAAACTGTTTAGAAAAAAACCATATAAAATAATGCCAACCTGTGTAAAATGTTTATTTGATATTATTTGAAGCAGGATATACGCAAATTTTTCAGTTAAGGATTTTCTACTTCATCCTCCAAAACTACTTAAACTTCTTTCACTTCCACTCATTTAAGATGTTTCTGCACTGATTAATATAACCACCTTTAAATAATACCGCATGAACAAGTAATGGATATAATTGTGTAAGAGATAGTCTCTTTCGCCAATCATTTTTGAGCGGAAATATGGAATGGTAGATTTCATAAAATCGCTTATCGAAACCACCAAATAAAAGGCTCATACCTATATCCATTTCACGGTTACCAAAATACACAGCAGGGTCAAAAACAGAAGGTAATACTTCTAAATTATTTTTTATACCGATGCTTTGTACAACCATGAAATTGCCTGCCCATAAGTCGCCATGAAGCAATGCCGGAGGTTCATCAGGAAATACATCTTTAAAACGAGTGCAAACTTTTTCAGCAGCCTGAACATCACCCTTTAACAAGGAAGTATTATTATAGAGGTTCTCAATTAAAGGCATAATCCTCTGCGTAGAATAAAACTCCTGCCAGCAGGTTTTATACTCATTGGTTTGCGTTAAACTTCCTATATAGTTCGAGGATGTCCATCCAAAGTGCGAATGGGTAATACGGTGAAGTTCTGCTAATCCTTCCGCAAATTGCCCCCAGAAGTTGGTGGTGGGTAATGTTTTCTCCAACCATTTTAAAAGCAGGTATTGTTGTCCGGCATATTCTCCAGTTGTAATTACTTGCGGCACTTTTAACAGAGATGCTTTTTGCAGAGCTTTCAGTCCTTCGGCTTCTTTTTCAAACATTAAAGGAAAATGCGAAGCCGAATTAAGCTTCATAAAAAACCGGCCTTTATTCGTATCAACACTATAAGTTTCATTAATATCTCCACCGCTAACCCTGTAGTTACTTATATATTGCATTTCATGCGCTTCACAAATCAACTTTATGTAATTTGTCATTGCTTAAAAATGCACAATATATTTGATTGCAAAAACTGTAAAAATAATTTATGTGCTGTAAAAACCTTTGGTTATGCATCTTGTGTATATTGGTTGCCTGCTCATCGCATGAATATAAAAATCCTCATATTAAAATTCAAACACGATTAGGAAACATTGAGATTGAATTATACCCGGATAAAGCTCCAAAAAGCGTAGCAGCCTTTTTATCGTATGTCGATTCAGGTTATTATAAGAACGCCTCGTTTTACAGGGTACTCAACCTGGATAACCAGCAGTCGGATGCCTTTAAAGCCGAATTAATACAGGGAGGTTTGTGGAGAACAAACTATAAAAAGTTAGCTAATTTAAAAGGTACACCGCATGAAACAACCCAGCAAACAGGCATTTTACATAAAGACGGAGTAATATCGTTAGCAAGGCTGGAGCCGGGGAGTGCAACCACCGAATTTTTTGTTTGTATAGGCAACCAGCCGGGATTTGATTTCGGTGGCGAAAATAATCCTGACAAGCAAGGGTATGCAGCATTTGGCAAAGTGGTAAAAGGCATGGATGTAGTAAAAAGCATTTATCATCATCGCGAAGATGACCAGGCTTTTGATCCGCCGGTGGATATTTATAATATTGTGCGCTTATAATTTTAAATGTATGAAAGCCCTCTCTTTTACAAAGGATTTAGAAGAGGAAAAAACATCATCTTACAAATCCTCCTCATGAATACACATTAAAGGGACATGGCTGTGAAAGGCAAGTTGTTTGGTATAACTCTCTTTAAACAGCCCTTCCAGCCAGCCATGTTTTTTTGGTATGGTAATGATCATGTCAATATTATTTGTCTCAGCAAAATCATTAATACCTCCAATAAAGTCTTCGGTGTTTATATTATGAAATTCGGGATTAAAACTTTGTAACATAGATCGCAATAATTCACTCTGTACTTTGTCTGTGTTACTTTGTTTTTGATTTATATTAAGCACAACCAGTTTTGCATTTGTTGCTTCCAACAGTTTTTTAATGGGTTCGAGCGGTGTTGTTTCCTCAACTTTTTTATAATCGCAGGCTAACATAACCTGTTTAATTTTATTACATGCGGCATTAGGAGGAATTATTATTACAGGTATTTTAGTGTTCTTTACAACGCTTATAGCTGTGCTTCCTATTAATACTTCTTCGAATTTGCTCGCGTCGGTAATTCCCATAATAATTAAGTCTGCACCGGTACGGCTGCAAATTTCTTCTATTGAATTTGGCAGTACAGCAAACTCATTTATTTCTTCAATTTGCACGTTGCCCGAAGCATCAAGATTCAATGAGGATTTAAACAACTTCATACCGTCGTCACTTATCTTGTTTAAAGTATCAATATCAAGCATTTGCATAACGGGCATGGTAGGTTCTGTAATTACCGGCGCCTGGTAGGCATTGTATAAAATAATTTTAGCAGCCTTTAACTGGTTACCGAGCTCAATAGCATATAAGGCTGCATTTTTTGCAGTAGCCGAAAAATCTGTAGGAACCAAAATTGTTTTCATATTATTTACGAATTAGCAGAAGATATAAAAATGGCTATAAAAATATAAATATTAATGCCTGCTGCCGCAAAAATATTTTTTAATGAATGCAGCATTTTTAGATATAATTTGTCTATTTTTAGGGTAATCATTTTAATTACCTGCATGACAGAACAAAATATTATTGAAGGATGTCTGCGTAATGAACCTTCGGCCCAAAGGGAATTATTTAATAAATTTAGCCCTAAAATGCTGGCCGTTTGTTACAGATATGCACAAAGCAGAGAAGATGCGGAAGATATGTTGCAGGAAGCTTTTATCAAAGTTTTTACCCAAATACATACCTTTCAAAACAAGGGCGCTTTTGAAGGATGGATAAGAAGAATTATTGTACATACCTGTATTAACTTCTTAAAAAAACATAAGAAGTTTAATGACAGCTTAGGCCTTGAACAAGCAGGCTATGTGCATGTAAAAGAAGAAACTATTCCTTCGATTATGCAGGCTAAACAGGTAGCTGAATGTATAAGATTATTGCCTGTTGGGTACCGCACAGTTTTAAACCTGTATGCAATTGAAGGTTATAGTCATCGTGAAATTGCTACGATGCTCGATATTGAAGAAAGTACCAGCCGAAGCCAATATACCCGGGCAAAATCTATGCTTGAGAATGTGCTGGTAAAGAAAAACATACTCGAAAAACCGAAAGCTCAGTTCCGCTGGCTTGCCGGAATTAAGAAGTGACCTAAAGTATTTGAGTAAGATGGACGACAAATTATACCAAGACGACTTTGAAGAGTTTTTGCAGAATCAGGTTCGAAACCACCGGATGTATCCCTCTGATACAGTCTGGAGGAAAATACATACAGAACTGCATGGCGACAAAAACTGGCCTGCACTAACTATTGCTGCTTTTGCTGTTTTAATTGCTACCATTGCTGTTTGCGTGCACTTCTCACCTAAACCAAACATCTTTGCAATTCAGCCTGATTATAATAAAGTAAACTCCGCTAATGCCCGTAATTCTGCTGATGGCAATTCTGCTTCTTTCCTTAATAATGACAAAAAACATTATTCTGCAACAAACAAAAATTGGCTTGCTACTACAGATTTAAAGAACAATGCAACTGTAGAAAAGAACGTAGCTTCTGCACGTACAAATCATACAACTTCAGCAGAAAAGGATAGAACAATAGCCTTACATAATGCTGACCAATTAATTGCATCTGCTTCTTCAAACAAATCAATTTTAAATAATAAAAGTTCTATCAGGCAAGAAAATACTGCATATTCTATTATATCGTTAGAAGCAACCAAGGAAAATAATGTAAAAATCCTTTCGTCCGCGGATCCTTTAATTACAAATGATACCACATCAAAACCAAAGCAACCTCTCGTACAAACCAGGCCTCCGAAAAAGGAATTGAATGATAATAATATGGTGGATGATTTTCTGAAAGACCATAAAGAAGATATTTCACTATATACCACCACGCAAACTAAAAGTGTAAAAAATAGGTTTAATTATCTTGTTTACCTCGCACCTTCTATAAGCTATAGAAAACTTACAGAAGACCCTGACCTCTTAAAAAGTAACACCAGCGGCGGGCCTGTTGCTTTAAACTATGTAACCGATGTAAATAATGTAGTCCGTCATAAACCTGGAACCGGGATTGAGGGAGGCGTAAGTATATTATATAACTTAACAGATAAACTTAGAATAAAATCAGGTTTGCAATTTAATATGCGACAATACAACATTGAAGCATATCATACCGGCACAGAGCAAACAAGTATTGCATTAATAAGCAACAGAAGAATTGATACTATAAATGCATCTTCGAGCTATCGTACCAATAACGGTTATTCTTCTGCAAAGTTAGCCAACCGGTATTATCAACTTGCCATTCCTGTAGGTCTTGAATGGGAAATAATAGGGAACAAGAAAATACAATTGAACATAGCAGGAAGCATTCAGCCAACCTATCTTTTAAATAAAAATGCTTATTTGCTTTCTTCTAATTTTAAAAATTATGCTGACGCCACGGGCATGGTTAATAGCTGGAACATTAACAGCAATATCGAAACTTTCATCAGCTTTAAAGTAGGTGATTATAAGTGGCAGTTAGGTCCCCAATTACGTTACCAGCACTTACCTACTTTTATTCACAAATATCCCATCAAGGAGCATTTAATGGATTACGGATTAAAAGTAGGTGTGTCAAAAGTTATTTTATAAAAGCAAAAGTTTTACTGCTAAGGAGGTTGTTATTTAACAGCCTCCTTTTTTTACGCTCATCCTGTTAGCATATTTTTGCAAAATGAAAAAAGGCTTTTTACTTTTAATTGCAATTGCTGCATTTGTAGGATGCAAACAAAAAGAAAATCCTTCAAAACAAGTTGAACAGACTAAAGATACTACTCAGTTTTTCCAGGTTTCTCAATACATACAACAACAAATAGAAGACGTAAAAAAAACTCCATATTACATTTATAAAATTGACATTAAGAATGGCATTAAAGACTCAATGCCTATTAACACTCCTTTATATGTGCAGTTGGCAGGGCAATTTATAACGACAGATATTAATAAACCTGATCTTAAAAAATATTACATAGAAAATATTTTCTACGATCAAACCACGAAAACTTTCACCATATCGTACACTACTTCTAACAAAGAATTAGAAATTCAGAACATTGAGATTTTGCTGCAGGAAGACGGGCAGACGGTGAAGCGTATCTTCATTCGTAAATTTTTAACTTACCCTGATAGTTCGGTTATTGAACAATTAAGTTGGAAAGTGTCTGAAAGTTTTCAGATAAACAGGTTGGTTCAAACGCAGGATAAAAAAGAAAATTCCCGGCAAACAATTGTAGTCTGGAACGAAAAGAGTTAAGGAACAAGCATTATGACATCAATAGAATTTCAGCAAATAGCAAATAATATTCCTCATCAACCTGGTATTTATAAATATTATGATTCACAAAACGAACTATTGTATGTAGGAAAAGCAAAAGATTTACGTAAGCGAACGAGCAGTTATTTCACCAAGACTTTTACTAACTATAAAACACATGAACTTGTACAACGCATAAAGCGGGTAGAATTCACAATAACAAATAGTGAGGCTGATGCCTTTTTGCTTGAGAATTCGCTTATAAAACAATTTAAGCCCAGGTTTAATATTGATCTGAAAGATGATAAAAGCTTTCCCTATATAGTAATAAAAAAGGAACCCTTTCCGCGGGTATTTCTTACACGCACAAAAATCAATGACGGTTCGGAATACCTCGGTCCTTTTACATCGGTTGCCAAGGTTCGGGAGTTGCTTACTTTTATAAAACAAAACGTTGCTTTACGAACCTGTAAGCTTAACCTCACTCAATTAAACATAAAAAAAGGGAAGTTCAAAGTATGTCTCGAATATCATTTAGGTAATTGCAAAGGTCCTTGCGAAGCAAATCAAACTGAAGAATCTTATGCCGAAGCTTTACAACAGGTACGAAATATTTTAAAGGGTAATCTGCAGGCAGTTTTGCACCATTTTAAACAAGAGATGTCGCAGTACGCTATGGAAATGAGGTTTGAAAAGGCAGAGTTAATGCGAAAAAAAATTGAGCACCTTGAAAATTACCAGGCCCGTTCTGTTGTTGTAAATAAGCGCCTTTCAAATGTTGATGTATTTTCTATTTTAAAAGATAATGATACTGCTTACGTTAACTACCTGATGGTTAATAATGGCACTATCGTTCAAACACATACTGTTCAGGTTGTAACCAAACTTGAAGAAACGGAGGAAGAAGTATTGCCTTTAGCAATTATTCAAATAAGGGAGACTTTTAACAGCATGGCAAGCGAAATTATAGTTCCTTTTGATATAGATTTTCAGCTTGAAGGGATAGTAGTTACTGTACCTAAAGGCGGAGACAGAAAAAAACTCCTTGACCTTTCAATTAAAAATGTAAATTATTTTACAGAGGAGTTAAGAAAGAAAAAGATGTTGCAATTAGAAGGACAATCTGATTTACAGAAAAAGCAGGTTCTATACCAGTTACAACAGAACTTGCAATTGAACGTACTTCCAACTCACATCGAATGTTTTGATAATTCCAATTTTCAAGGCAGCTACCCGGTTAGTGCAATGGTTTGTTTTAAGGATGGAGTTCCCAGTAAAAAAGATTACAGGCATTATAATGTAAAAACTGTTGAAGGAATTAATGACTTTGCCACGATGAAAGAAGTTGTTTACAGGCGTTATAGCAGATTGCTGAAAGAAGATCAATCGCTTCCTCAATTAATTATTATTGACGGGGGAAAAGGCCAGTTAAGTGCGTCAATGGAAAGCATAACAGAACTTAACCTTAACGGAAAAGTAACCGTTATAGGGTTAGCTAAAAATGAAGAAGAAATATTTTTCTCAGGAGATATACAATCTGTCAAACTTCCGTGGGACAGTGAAAGCCTTAAACTTATCAGACGAATGAGAGATGAAGTTCACAGATTTGGAATCAGCTTTCACAGGCAAAAGCGAAGTAAAGGAACTTTTAAAAATGAGTTAGAAGATATAAAAGGCATAGGGAGATCAACATCGGATTTTTTATTGAAAGAATTGCGATCTGTAAAGAATATTCAATTCAAAACTGAGGAAGAATTAGCAGGTTTAATTGGAAATTCGAAGGCAAAATTAGTTTTCCGGCATTTTAATAACACAACTGAAGCCACTTAAAATAAAAAAGGGGCCCGGATGAATATCCAGCCCCGTTTTAAAATCCAATATCCTATGAAAAACCATAGCAAATATAGAAAAATTACTAACACTAAATTCACTGTTATTAATTTAATTTTTTTTAAATGGTAGTATTTTTACTTGTATGTAAACATTAGCAGAATTTAATGGCGTAAAAAAAGAGCCTGTAAAAGGCCCTTTTAAATTCATACTAATTTATATTAGTACGACCACAGGTCTTGCTCATAATTAAATATTTTATCCTTCACATTTTCACCTTCCCATAACCTAAACAACGGATCTTTAATATAAGCTGAGAGGCTTTGGTCGAAAACATTATCTATAGTAGATTTTGTTATACGGCTGGCAAAGAAACGGCTTTCAAAAAGATCTTCCCAAGTCATTCGGCCTGCAAAGTTCTTTCCGTTATACACTTCATACCTTGCTAATGTTGGTCTCAAATCAGGATAATAAGCCCAGAACAAAGTCATATCTCCTACAGGAACACCGGATGAAGTATATCTCATCATTACAGGAGCTATTCCTAATATTCTTACAAACATCCTCGAAGACTCTTTATCAAATATCCACTCCTCTTTTATACGAAAACGGTAAATAGAGTCAGGTTCAATTTGTTTCGATCTTACTTCATACTTTACAATATCACCATTCAAATCCGTTACTGGCACCGTATCGTTACTTCCACCCATTATAGCTCCTGCTACCTGCTCTTTTGTCATTGGGGTAGTAAAGCGGTCATCATCACCAGTAAATGCCGTAACATCTCCTGATTGAATTGCATTAAATAAGATAGAAATAAAACGTTGGTTACCATTATCTTCATTTGCAGAATAACGGAAAGGAAGATTCATTTTTTCGCGTGTGTCAATTTCTCTCCATACCCTTTGTTTATACACAGCATCATCTTCCCTTATGTGCTCGTAAGGTATCGGAGTTCTGTCTTTTATCGGTTGCCTTTCAATTGCATTATCAGTACGTAAAGAAGGCCGTACAGAATCCCCAAGACCGCCTCCGCTGTTACCTTTTACCACTTCTATCGGTAAATTACCATTAACAGGTTGTGCTGCATTAGCAGTACCAGTACCGGTATTGCCACCATAACCACTGTTATAGCCGCTTGTGTTTGTGGTTGTATTCTTCTTTTTTGTAGTGTCTCTTGCTGCAGGTCTGTTAGTGGTATAGCCACTATTACCATAACCACTATTATAACCGCTTGAAGGACGGGTACGGGCATTACGTGTACCACTTGGCTTTGGCTTAGTTTGAGCACTTGCTTCAGTTAAAAGCATTGTGGCTGTTACTGCAAAAACAACTATTTTAAACCATCTCGTATTCATAATACAAACTTTTATTAATATAAATTAAAACCCATGGTCGGTAATGTTCTCGTATCACCAGCAGGACCCCTTGCTCTAATTTCATCAATTATTAAAGAAGACCCCGGACGTAATTTGTCAAGTATTTTTTTTGCATCTCCGTTAAAATAAGGTCCTGAGTTTTGAGTATAAGCTGCCTGTTCCTCAAACCCTCTTCCAGTAGCATAAACAACATAGCTAACAATATCAAACTTAACACCTTCAAATACAAAATCTCTTAAATCTGCTCTAACACCCTGCTGGGCTTTAATTGAGTTTGCAGAAACCCGCCCACCCTCGTTTGCTCCAATCATAGGTACAGGATTCGGAACACGCTTAACCCTAAATTCAAAAGGTATGCTTTTGCCTTCAACAGTTACAGTAATAGTCGCCTTTCCAGGTGAACTTACACGGGCAGTATATTTTCCACCACCCTTGCCAACAAGACTTCCCACATCCATACGTGCAGATGTTTTTTCTGCTCCTGCAGTACCCCCTGTAATAGTAAGTGGATTGTCTAAGCCGATATATAAAACTTTTACTGCATCAGCGCTTACACTTGCACCAGTTGGCGATCCTACCGTATATTCTACTTTTTTTGCAACGTTTGCCCTGGTTCCATCAGGTTTTATAAAGGTGACATTAACTGTTTTAGTATAACTTCCGGGACCACCTACTCTTGTTTTGTATTCTGCAACTCCTTCGGTATTTAAACTTACGCCTGCTCCATCAACTGTAATATTAGGTTTTGCTGCCTTACTAAAAGCGCCAACTCCCGCAGTAATAACTAATTCCTGACCCGGCATAAAGTACTGAGAATTTGTTCCGGCAAAAGCCTGGAATTCATTATAAATTACTTCAACTTCTCCTACTTTTCTATGGCAATAATCAATCACCTGGGCCTCGCTATTCTTTACATCATTTTGAAACTTGCTTAACATGGTTACAGAAGCGATAGTTGGGGTCATGCGGAAATAAGCTGAAGACCAATCATTATTACCCTGACTTGAAGTTTTAGGAGTACTCAAATCAATAGGCAACGTTTTTTCGAACTCCCTTTTAATTTCAGGATCAATGTTAAATAAGTTATTTCTATACTGCGACAGCTTTTGATAAAGGTCCTTTCCTCTCCCGCCTTCTACTAATACACGGGTTGGAGCATCAAGATTGTCTTCTTTATATTCTCCGCCGGGTGTTAGCTGTCCTGAAGCTTTCATCAAATCTCCCTTAAGGGATTCAATATAAGTGAACAGGTTATCAGCATAAGATTTTGCCTGAGTTGCTTTCTCATTCCAGATCTTTGCTTTTTCAGCAGTTTTAGGATCTGACATTTTCTTTTGAAAAGATTGAAACAGACCCTGATTTTTTGTTTCTATAATTTCACTGGCATTTGCCAGGCTGTTATTAACGGTTCGAAAGGCATTGAGGATTTCAGCAGATACATTTAGCGCCAGCAATGCTGTAAGCACCAAATACATCATGTTAATCATCTTCTGCCTGGGTTCTTTAGGTAAAGACATGAGGTCTTTTAAATTTTATAAGTGTTACTATTAATTAATTAAATGCTTTTTTGATTATCTGCCTTGCATAGCACTTAGCATATTTCCATAAACAGAATTTAGTCTGCCGAGATTATTAGCTAATAAACTAATTTGAGTTTTTGCTTTCTCAGCATCTTCAACCGTTCCTGTCATAGCATTAGAAGCCTGAGCAAGCTTGCCATAAAAATTGTTTAAAGCTTTTAAATGGTTGTTGCTTTCCTGTAGCTCTAATTCGTAAATAGTATTTAAAGACCCCAGATTTTTAGTTAATACCTGAACCTGGTCGTGAAATTGTCTTGTACTTTCGCTTGCTTCATTAAAAGAAGATAAAGTTGCGGCAGTATTTGTATAAGCATCTTTAACGGTATCAAGAGCAGCAGAAGCAGCCTTTGTTTTTTGGGTATAATCACCGGTTGCTTTTACAATGTCGCCAATTTCAGACATATTATTAACAGTTGTGCCCAGTTTTTGAAAACCTTCACTTAATTTAGAAAGGTTAGTAGGAGTTATATCTGCTTCCTGAAGCATTTTTTCCATTGATTTCAATCCAGGATTTCCTCTCTCAGCATCTACAGGAACGGGAACACCGGGAGAGCCTGAGTCGGGCGGAGGTAAAAGGGCATATATAAAAAAAATAAACGCTTCTGTTAAAAGACCAATTGTTAACATTACATCTGCATAGGATTTATGCAGAAGCTTGGACCATGCACCAATGAGTACAACTGAAGCGCCAACACATACAACTACGTTTACTAACCTGTTTGTTGCGGGGGAAATACCTGAAGCCATAATTGAATTTTTGTTTAGTTTTTACGAGTAAAATTTCTAAAATAGAATAGAGAATACAACAATATAAAGGTGGAAATTTTTCAATCTCCCACGATATAATAGATGTTAAATAAAATAAATGTTTAGCTAAATAAATGTGATAGGCAATAATGTTATCTTCTTCTGCTGCTAGATGCAGGCAAATCAATTATACAACGGAAACCAATATAAGATTTAGCAGTATCCTGGAAGTCGTAAGACCTTGTACCGGTTTGAAGAAAATATCCAACGTCTTTCCAACTTCCGCCGCGAACTACTTTACGTTTCATACGGGGAGGATCAGAGTCTTTAGCCTCCCAGCGAATATCCGGATTCATATCGTGTTGAAAGTTATAACTACCCTCATAGAATAAGGAAGAAGTCCATTCAGCCACATTGCCCGACATATTATATAAACCCCAATCGTTAGGCCAGTATGCATCTGACCTTACAGTGTATTGACCACCGTCTTCGGCATAATTACCGCGGCCTGGTTTAAAGTTAGCCAGTAAGCAACCTTTTTTATTTCTTAAGTAATAGCTACCCCAGGGAAACATTGATTGTGAACGGCCACCTCTTGCTGCGTATTCCCATTCTGCCTCGGTTGGTAAACGGAAATCACTTTCATTAGCTCTTTTCTTCCTTTCTAAAAAGCTATTCATATAAAGTGTTCTCCATCTGCAGAAAGCACTTGCCTGTTTCCAACTTACGCCAACAACAGGATAATTACCAAACGAAGGGTGAGCGAAATATCTTTTAGCCATTGGCTCATTGTACGAGTAAGAAAAATCCCTCATCCAAACCAATGTATCAGGATAGATCTTCTCATCGTATTTAACAATATAAGAACTGCGGGGTTTCCCTTTGTTCTCAATTTTTGCGGCTTCTTTCAAGTCAAAATACTCAACTCTAAATAAAAGCTTTTCAGGGTCAATTTCATTCTTACCATACAACCTGTTATCAGGTGTAAGCGTAAGTTTTGATATCTTTTCTAAAACTGCTTTATCGTTGTATTTAATAGAATGTGCTTTTTTCCAGTCAACGGCAAAACTTCCTTCTACTTCGGTTCCATATCCCAATTCTTTTGCAGCAAGAGAGTCTCTTACCCACCAAACAAACTGGCGATATTCGTTATTGGTAATTTCTGTGGCATCCATCCAGAAGCCACTTATGGAAACGGCTTTATTACGCGCAGTAAAGTTGGAATTAATGTCTTCATCACTGGGACCCATGTGAAACATCCCCGAGGGTATGTAGACCATGCCATAAGGCTTATCAATTCCCTTAAGAGCACTGGGAGAGGCTCCCATAAGCTGGCCATTATCAGGCATACCCTTCGATTTTCCTGTTTTTGCACAACCGGCGAAACTTACAGAAAGGGCTGTAATAGCCGCTAAAACTAATATTGGACTTCTCATTCTATTGTAACAATTAAAAGTATTAAAAGTAAATCTATTAATAAATATAGTTGTTTTTAAAAATACTTTAACTCAAAAATACTGTTTTAAGAGTACTTTAATTTAAAAACGTTTTTTTTAATTATCCATCAAAAATACAGTAAAATTTATTTGTTGGATAACAAACTGTACAACTTGAAAACTAAAAGTAATTTAAAGTAGATTTTTCCCGATGGCAACAATTGTAGTTAAAAACAGAATTATGACACAATTTATATTGCTTTTTTTGAAATTTATCTCATTTTAACATACTTTTTATTTCTTTAACTGTTTCTACTGGTTTTTGGCAGAAATAATCTATGTAAACGTAAATTTGCAAGGGTTTTTTGGTATTTTTCCCATTTAGCAATGGGAAACTTTCTATGGCAGAAACTGAAGTTTGCATCACTCTTATAGGAATATATTCTTTCAATAGCCATTGGTTACCAGGTTTATTTTTACAGCTATACTCAAAAAATTCAATGTTTCTAATTGCGGTCTCTCTATATTCCATTTTTCCGGTTGCCGCATCTGGCTCTGAAAGGTTGCAAGACCAAAAGCAGGTTTGTATCCTGCTTTTTATAAAATTGTAAAAACTATTTCTTTTTATTTTGGGCTGAAAAGTATTGTTCCAAAGCCGCTACCATACTCGGCGCCTGCGGAGCAGGAGCTTTAATCTCAACTGTTAACCCTGCATCTTCAACAGCTTTAGATGTATTACCGCCAAAAGCCCCTATCTGGGTACTGTTTTGTTGGAATGTAGGGAAATTATCAAACAGACTTTTAACGCCACTTGGTGTAAAAAAACAGATAAGATCATAATCATTATCAGTTTGCATTACCTCCTTTACATCGTTGCTTATAGAGCGGTACATAAAGGCAAGCGCGAATTCGCACTTGTTATTTTTTAACCAGTTCACAATCTCATTATCCTGCTGGTTTTCGCTGCATACATATAAAAACTTCTCGTTTTCTTTATGCTTATTAATTACATCGAACATGCTTTTATTGGTGCCATCAGCACCATAAAACACCTTGCGCTTTCGGTAAAGTATAAATTTTTGGAGGTATAAGGCAACAGCTTCGGTTATACAAAAGTATTTAGTATCCTGGGCAATAGTCAACTTCATCTCTTCACATACCCTGAAAAAATGGTCAATTGCATTGCGACTTGTAAAAATTACGGCTGAGTAATATAATATATCAATCTTTTGTTTTCGAAAATCTCTTGAAAGTATTCCTTCAAGCTTAATGAAAGGATGAAAAACAAGATCAATATTATATCTTCTGGCAAGCTCAAAATAAGGAGACTTGTCGTTTTCGGGCTTTGGTTGGGTAATGAGAATCTTTTTTACAGTATGTATAACTGTAGCGGCATTTTCCCCATTTTTTACCATGCTGGTTTCTCCTGTGTTTACTGCAAAATTAAAGACTCTTATTCAAATAAATCATTAAGGTCTTGTAAATGAGTAACAGAGGCACTATTTCAAAGGCAAATATGTAAAATAAAAATTGTAAAGCGCTCACTTTCACCTCTCTAAGTACGGGGGCAAAAGAAACAAAATACCTATAAACAAAAAGCAAACCTATTAGTAAAAGCGATATTGTTATAGAAGTTTCCACTACCCTGTCGGTAGAAAATGCAATTATAAAGGTGAAAGGAATAAGCAATACACCTAATATTTTATTTATCAGGTACACTGCAAACCCGTAAGTTTCAGTCGCTTCTTTTACATCGTAAACCCAACCTGCAAAAGTGAGAAATAGAAATTTACCGGTATATAAAACCAGCAACAAAGCAATACTATAAATGAACAGCCACCAAAAATTGAGGTTGGTTAGCTGGTAATGTGTAATTATGAAGGAAAGATATGCTGCACCCGAAAGAATAAAAAAAAGATTTTGCAAGAAAGAAGGAAAATTGCTTTGCAGCAACTGTTCGCGGGTTTGCTTTTGCCGGAAGGTTGACTGAAAGAACAACTGGAAAATGTTTTTGAAATACTTTGAAAAAACCATTCGAATAAAAGCAAGAAAAAGCAGCAGGCCTGCAAGAAGATAAAACATTTCGTCTTTCGATGGCCTCTTCCTTTCATTAATTATAAGGTAAACAGGTTTGCCCGTGGTTTTTAGGTATGGATTATTTAATAGTTTAAGATAAAATGAATCTATAGGTTTTTTTGCTACTGCAGGTGTTGCAGCAGTTTTTGCCGAATCTGCTGTAGCCTTTTTTGAAGTGTCTGCTAAGGTTGCCAAATTAGTATTCTCTGTTGCGGAAGTTGCTGAACGGGCTTTAGTTAAGCTGTCTGCTTTTTTAATGCTATCTGCAACGAAGTGATTTATAATAGGCTTCCTAATTACACGTGAACGTGGCCTGCTCGTATCCACCTTGATTATTCGAGGACGAGAGCGTAATTGCTTGCTTGTATCCGTTCTAAGTACACGAGTTCTTGATCGCTTGATTGTATCTGCCTTAACTACACGAGGACGTGAACGTAGTTGCTTGTTTGTATCTGCTTTAACTACACGAGGACGTATTTGCCTGTTCGAATCTGCCTGGGTTACTTTTTTAGCACCAGTTTGGGCGAGGACGAGGAAGCCGGTAATACAAAGAAAAAATATGAATAGCAGATTTTTCAATAACAGCATTAATGAGACAAAAATATCTTAGTGAAATGATAGCGAAAAAAATATTAACGGCGGCATGGGCGATTAAAAAATACTTACATACCCAAAATGGATCTTGGATTGTTTGATATCAAAATTAAGATTGTTACGTTTACCGGCAGCATAACTGATGTTGAAAATACCACCTTTCGTTTCGAATGAAAGACCTGCACCTGCGGATAAATAACTATTTGATTGTTTAATTATCCGGTTGGTGCTCCATCCAAAATCGGTGAACACAAAAAAGTTTGAATTTAAGCCAACGAGATAACGGTATTCAAACGTTCCCACTGCATACTTGTTGGCAAAAATGCTTTCTTCATCAAAGCCGCGCAACAACCTGTAACCTCCTATTTGAAAAAGTTCGTTCCTGAAAGAACTTGGGCTTTCGTACCACCCTGTATTCACACCTGTTTTAAGCACAGTTTGTTTTCCAATCTTAAAATATTGCGCGGCTTTTAACCGTAATCTTAGCTGGTATGTTTTAAGCTTAACTGTATCATACAAGCGGTTATAATTAAAAGAAGGATCTTTTATTTGAGTAATCAATGAGTTTTTTCTTATTGTTTTGTTTCCTGCAGAAACAGAGATGGCAACTTCATTTCCGCGGCTCGGATTGAAGCGATAATTTGTATTGGCAATGTCATACTCCACACCCAGGTTTAACGAGCTTACATCAGCAATATCGGGCAAACGTTTAAAAGCTTTAATGCGAAAAGTATCTACCTGCAGCACATTGGTACGCAAAGTTTGTAATGTTACCTTACCTGTTTTATTGGGCGATAACATATACAACAACCCGAACTGTCCGTTGATATTTAGAAAAGACGAATCTTTTTTGTAAAGCTCAAATAAAAAATCAATTCCAAAAGGCGAATTAAAAAGGTATGGCTGTGTATATTGTAAATGCAGCCGGGGCGATTTTGGTTGTATCTGTTGCCATACAAGGCCAACACTTTCACCGCTTCCAAATGCATTTTGTAATTGCAGGTTTGCATCAACGGTAAGCAACAATTTTCCGCCCACCTGCTGGTTGGATGGCAGAAAACCAGCCAGTACATTTATCTGGTTACTTTTCTTTTGCGCCAGGTAAAGGTTAACAAGGCTTCCGGTATTCAGCATGGTTATATCCCAGGGTTGCACCTGCTCAAGGTAGGGCAGTTCAAGTAATCTTTGATTGATCTTTCCCAGCTTCTCTTTCTGGTATAAACTACCCCGTTCGATATTTAAATAACGATGAATAAAGTTTCGTGAAATTTTACCAGGACCTAACAAACGAACACTGTCAATGTGATAAAGAGGCCCTTTGTCAATCTTTAAAACTGCCTGTATTTCTTCTTCAGTTATGTCAATGCTATCAAGGCTAATCTTAGCAAATGGGTAGCCGTTATTCTCTAAATAATCGAGCAGCTTTTCCTGCCCAGAAGAGTAATCCTCAAATCTTAATTGGAGGTTGCTTTCTCCGTTATATTTCCAGCCTGCCTGGTGCACTAAACCCTGGCTGATAACAGGTACATGCAAATTAAGATGACCATAATTCTGTCCTACAAAAAGATGAACAATGGTTTGATTATCAACAGTAAGAATGCTATCAACAGATGCAGCAATGTATCCCTTGCTTTGAAGCAGTAAAGGCAGCTTGTTGATATATTCGTTGCACTGCGCTCTGTTTTCGAAAGAAGTTTTTAAAGCTAAATTGTGTGCTATAAAAGCACTGTCTTTATCTACAGGATGTATGAAAAGGGGGTAATTATTTTGACAAAAACTTTTTGAAAAACAACAGCACCACATTAACATACAAATGCCTGCAATCAAACTGTATCGAATTAACTTTGTCATCTTTGTTTAACAAGTTTACAAAAGTTTAGGCTTACATGGCGGGCATTTACATTCACATACCTTTTTGCAGGAAAGCCTGCCACTATTGCAACTTTCATTTTTCAACCTCTATGCGGTTGCAAAAAGATTTTGTGCCTGCTATATTAAAAGAAATTGAGCTTCAGAAAAACTATTTTTCAGAACCTGTTTTTACTATTTATTTTGGTGGCGGAACGCCGTCCATTTTACCTTCTGATGATATTAATAGTATTCTTCAACATCTTTATAAAACCTTCTCTATTAAACAAGATGCAGAAGTTACGCTGGAAGCAAACCCTGATGATATTTCATCCCCAAAACTAAATGAATGGAAAGCCATTGGCATTAACAGGTTAAGCATAGGCATACAATCTTTTTTTGAAGATGATCTTACATGGATGAATAGAGCGCACAATGCTACCCAAGCTGCTGGCTGCATTGCATTAGCTCAAAAAGCAGACTTTTATAATCTCAGCGTTGATTTAATTTATGGCACCCCCACCTTAAGCAATAACAACTGGAAACGAAATGTTGAGAAAGTAATTGAATTAAGCATTCCTCACCTTTCTTGTTATGCCCTAACTGTTGAACCAAAAACAGCGCTTGAAAAAATGATCGCTCAAAAAAAGATCGCCGATGTAGAAACTGAAAAGCAGGCTATACATTTTGAGATGCTTATGCAATGGATGAACGAAGCCGGATATGAACATTACGAAATCTCAAATTTCTCCAAACCAGGTTTTAGAAGCAAGCACAACAGCAGTTACTGGCAGGCAAAATCTTATCTTGGTCTTGGCCCTTCGGCTCACTCTTTTAATGGCAGCAGCCGCCAATGGAACATTGCTAATAACGCTTTATATATTCAAAGCTTGTATAAAAACGTTATCCCGTTTGAGATAGAAACATTAACAATTAACCAGCGCTTTAACGAATATATAATGACCAGTCTTAGAACAATGGAGGGTTTATCGTTACAGAAAGTAACCAACGAATTTGGAGAGCTGCGAACAGAGGAACTTTTACAATCAGCACAAATCTACCTCCGGCGCCGCACATTAAAAATAGAGAACGACTATTTACACACAACAACCAAAGGAAAGCTGATGGCTGACGGAATTGCTGCTGATCTTTTTACAATATGATTAAATGTTAGAACAATAAAACTTAAGAGAAACAGCATAATTATTTACATTAATTAAATGGAACGGCTGATTATCCTTCGTTGTCAGGCCCGTAAATAAAAATTTTATAAGATGAAAACGCCATTCGTACTTTTTACATTTATTAGTATTTTCTTACTAAGCTGCACCAAAAAGCATATTACCACTAATACAAGAGAAACTTACCCCTTCCAGGTTAAGGGATTGCTTATAAAACAAGGAATAACTACTTACCAGTACGGCACACATACCCTTTTAAAAGAAGGACAGACTTATGCTTTAAAAAGCAGTACGGTTAATCTTAATAATTACCTTGATAAAACGGTTACTGTAAAAGGAGAAAAAATTAAAGGCTACCCGGTAGATGGAGGTCCTGAATTTATAGATGTTAAAGAGGTGGAGTAAAATCTGCACAACTATTACAGCTTTCTGCAATAGTTGTTTGAAGTACGCGTTCTGACAGGAATAGCTTTTCACACCCCCTTATATTCAGAATTTAAAAAAAGTGGGAGAATATCTAATTCAAAAGTTTCACAATCAAAAGAAGAAACAGACCCATAGAAGTTCGTAAAATGCGCAAAGCTTTTTTAATGTGTTGTTCTACCGTGTTTGTTGATATGTTCAGTAAGTTGGAAATTTCTTTGTGAGAAAGCTGGTCCTGGCGGCTTAAAAGATATACGGTACGGCACTGGGGTGGTAGCTCTTTAATCTTAGCCTGTACCCGTTGCAGCAGTTCTTTATACTCAATATAGTTTTGAACATCATTACTACTCTGCTTTATGTTTTGATATAATACCTCTTCAAGCTTTTGTTGTGCCAATTGCTGGCGGTAAAAATTAAAAATCCTGTTCTTCAATGCGGTAAATAAATATCCTTTGAGACTTATGGTTTTTTGTAACGCATCCTTATGAAGATAAACCTTTAGAAAAACATCCTGCACCAGTTCCTTCGCCACTTCTGTACAGCCTGTTTTTCGTGTAGCAGTTGTTACCATTTCCACTACATACCGTTTATAAAGCGCTTCAAAAGCAACAACCTCTCCCTGTTGCCAAAGCCTTACCAATTCAAGGTCAGCATACTTATCCATATTTATGAGCTTTAGCAAAATTATTCCTTTGTCTTAAAAATAAGGCTTTTTAAGCACCTGTCAAAGACAACACTTCAGTATCTATAGCTGCATTAAGATGCCTGGTAAAATAAGGAAAAATATTTTTTTATAAATAGTAACGGCAATATATCGTTGAGGTGTATTATACAAATCAGACGAAACTTAATTAGGATAATATGGATAATAAGCAACTGCTTAGTCTTTTATACAAACACCAGGCAAATAAGTGTACTGCGGAGGAACTGCAGGAGTTGGAAGAATGGTACGAACAGTTAGAAGAAAATGAGCGGCTCATATTAGCAGGTGATGAAGAGAATGAAGTATTAGCCAGCACAATGCTGCTTGATTTTCGTGAAAGATTAGCTGCTAAAAAGAAAATGCTTTCGCCCATCCGCATACTGCCTCATCGAAAGTGGATTGCCGTAGCCGCTGCAGTGTTTACGGGCATATTATTAGTTTCCGCAGGCATACTTTATTATAATGAAAAACCCATTAGGAAAATGGCTGCGGAGCCTGTTAATGCAAAAAACGAACAAAAGTCTTTTTACACCCGCCATATTACTTTGCCCGATAATAGTATTGTAGTATTGCACGCTAACAGCAATTTAAGTTACCCCCCGCATTTTTCTAAAAATAACAGGGAAGTAACCTTAACCGGTGAGGCTTATTTTGACATTAAGCATGATACCGAAAAACCCTTTATTATACATACCGGCAAACTCAAAATCACCGTACTGGGTACTGCTTTCAACATCAAAGCCTATCCGGATAAGGGTGATATTACAGTAACAGTTACACGGGGCAAGGTGAAAGTGGAAGATGATTCACATGTATATGCCGTATTAACCCCCGATAAGCAAATCATTTACAATACCAGATCAACAGCTATAACAGAACAGCAGGTAAATGCAGGTGCAACTGCTGAGTGGACAAAGCAGGATATGGTATTTCAATCAGTTGAATTTGAAAAAATAGCAGACCAGTTAAGCAAACGATATGGTGTTGCCATTCATTTTGCCAATCCTGCCATGAAGAATTGCCTCATCACTGCTTCGTTTAATGGAAAAGAGAGCCTCGAAAATGTTTTATCTGTAATAACAACTGTATTAAATGCACATTATTCCGCTCTTAAAGATGAAGTGGTAATTAATGGAACAAGCTGTGAATAATAGAATAAAATCACAATATATGAATACAAGATCACCATGATACCTATAACATGAAAACGTTCCTCTGCAAATTTTGGAACGTTCTAAAAACGAAATTAATAATGGTTTATAAACTGCTTATATGCAAAATAACTACATCCTTTTCGCCTTACATTTACGGGTTACCCAATTTTCAGATATAGAAAAAACCCTCACTAAATTTATTTTAAAAACCAGTTTCTGTTTCATTTTCTTTTTAATAATATTAGCCCCTGTTTTAATACCTGTTACGGGTTATGGGCAAGGCATAGATGACATTAAGATTAACGTTGAACTAAAAGATGAATCACTTAAAGAGGCACTTGCCAAAATTGAAAAGCTTTCCGACCTCCGGATGGCATACCCGTCTGCACAGGTTGACATGTACAAAAACGTTAGCCTTCAAAGCCAAAACCGGACGGTGCGCAACACATTAGAGTTGGTTCTTTCCAATACTGTTCTTGGATTTAAACAACAAGGTAATACTATCCTTATTTTCTCTAAACAGCCAGCTAAACCCATTACCGCCCCAGCCGCAGTAAAAGAACCGGCGAAGGACACGGTTATCAATGGCCGTATTACCAACCAGCAAGGTGAGCCATTAGCAAGTGTATCAGTTTTAGTAAAGGGAACAAATATCGGAGCTACTACAAATGAAAATGGTAGTTTTTCCATTAATGTTCCTAGCGGAGGAGATACGCTTCTATTAACAAATGTGGGATTTGTAACACGGGAACTGCCTATTAATAATACATCAGGCTTTAATATACAACTTGTTCCCGAATCAAAGGCGTTAGACGAAGTTGTAGTGGTTGGTTACGGAACACAGAGGCGTTCGGACATTACCGGTTCCGTAACCTCAGTTCCTAAAGAACGTTTACAAAATCTGCCGGTAACTAATGTGCTGCAGGCTGTAGAAGGGTCTGTTGCCGGCCTGAATATAACTACAAACTCTACTGCACCCGGCAGTTCAGTTGATGTTCTGGTGCGGGGGCAAAATTCTATCAGGGCATCAACAGGCCCATTCATAGTAGTAGATGGTATTCCTATTACATCACAGGGAGGCCTTACCAATGATATTAACCCCAATGATATTGCCTCTATAGAAATTCTCAAAGACGCATCTGCGGTGGCTATTTACGGCACCCGCGGATCAAATGGAGTAATTCTTATAACAACAAAAAGAGGAACTACCGGCAAACCGAAGATTTCATACAATGCTTATGCGGGGCCCGAATATAAAACTAACCTGCTTGATTTGATGAATGGTGACCAGTACGTTGAAAAAAACCTGGAATATGCCAGGCAAACTAATCGTACACTTGCCCCTGTTCCTAATTTCACCGAGTTAGCCAATTATAATGCAGGGATTACCACAGACTGGATTAACGAAATATCTCAGCAGGGTTATATCCAGGACCATAACCTTAACATTTCCGGAGGCACAACAGACATTAAATACTATATATCAGGCGAATACCTGGATCAGAAAGGTGTTTTACAGGGATACCAATACAAGCGTGTCAGCCTGCGTTCCAATCTTGATGCCAATTTAACTAACTGGTTAACCATTGGAACATCTTTGCTTTTTTCTTCAAATAACTATGATGGCGGTAAAGTCAATTTTTTGCAGGCTGGTAAGATTAGCCCTTATGGGCAGAATAAGGATGCAAAGGGCAATTATATCTTCTTCCCCATGGCTCCTGATAATTTTTATGAGCATCCCTCTCTTGGATTAAACAATCAGGTAATAAACCATGCAAAAAACCTGACCGGTAATTTTTATGCTGAAATAAAACCTGCTTTTGCCAAAGGATTAAAATTCAGGTTAAACGGAAGTTATTCATTTATCCCAAACAGAAGTAATTTTTATGCAGGGCGCAACTCAAATAATCCATTAGGAAGCGCCCGTGCAAATAATAGCGAAACAAATAGCTGGATCGTTGAAAACATACTGACATACAACCGTACGTGGGGTGAACACCATATTGATTTTACCGGTTTATACAGTGCACAGAAATCAAGTACGTTTAGTACAGGGATTAGCGCTAATACCTTTATTAATGATGAACTGGGCTACAATGGTATTGATGCATCTGCGGTACAAACAGCCAGTTCACAATTAGGGGAGACTCAATTTTTGTCGCAAATGGGAAGAATAAATTATTCATTTGCCGGAAAATATCTTTTTACCGCTACCGCACGTCGTGACGGCTATTCGGCATTCGGAGCAAACACAAGCAAATATGCTACATTTCCTTCTGTGGCATTCGGGTGGAATATTTCGCAGGAAGATTTCATGCAAAATATTGCTGCTGTAAATAATTTAAAGCTTCGGGTATCATACGGAACAACAGGTAACCAGGCCATACCTGCTTATCAAACTATATCACAATTAGGTAGTGTTCAATACATTTACAATACTGTTACCACCAGCGGTATTACAGCCACGGTACTGGGTAATCCAAACCTGAAATGGGAAAGTACAACAGGCACTAACCTCGGCCTGGATTTTAGTATATTGAAAAAGCGCATTAGTGGTACAATAGACCTGTACAAAACAAAAACAAATGATGTAATTATTGCCCGTCAGATCCCGGTTATCAGCGGTTACTCTTCCATACTTGATAATGTTGCTAAAACAAGCAATAAGGGTATTGAAATAACCTTGAATACTGTCAATATTACAAACAGGAATTTTAGCTGGCGAAGCACTATTGTTTTTGCTGCCAACCGCAATACAGTGGTTTCTATTTACGGCAATGATAAAGATGATATAGTAAACAGATTGTTTCTGGGTAAATCGCTGGGTGCAATTTATGATTATAAGCTGATAGGTGTGTGGCAAACCGACGAAAATCCGTCCAAATCAGACCCCGGCGCCAAGCCCGGCGATCTGAAATTTGAAGATATCAATGGCGATGGAAAGATAACAACCGATGGCGACCGTATGTATCTTGGTAACAGCTTCCCTAAATTTACAGGTGGCCTTACCAATACATTTAATTATAAGCAGATTAGCCTGAACGTGTTTTTTCACGGATTGTACGGGGTATTAAAAAATAACCCTGTATTAGACATACAGGCCTACGCTGGCCGGCAGAACCTGTTTGCAGATATTGGCTACTGGACACCCACCAACGGCAATAATTCCCGTCCCTCACTGGCTTATGGAAATACCAGGCAGTATAATTATCCAAGTACGTCCAGTTATCAGCGTTTAAAAGATATTACAATGAGTTACAGGTTTAAAGAGCCTATGGCCAATAAACTGGGGCTGGGTTCGGCAATGGTCTATCTTAGCGGTAGAAACATCCACACATTCTCTGACTGGTTTGGATATGATCCTGAATACACCAGTTTCGCAAAGGAGAGCTTTCAAAATTATCCTAATGTAGCTTCTTATGTATTAGGTGTCAACGTAAGTCTTAAATAAAACAAGCTTCAAACATTGGTAAAAGGTTTATTGTCATAAAACTTAATTCAAATGAAAAAGATAAATATTTTTATAATTTGTTTACTATCCATAACCGGCATGTTTCAATCATGCAGTAAAGATTTTTTGGATGAAAAATTAAAATCATCCTATGCCCCGGAAAATATCCTGACCGACTCTTTAGGCCTTGAAGGTGCAGTTGCCGGGTTACAAAATGCGGTACGCGGCCAATATACTACCAGTTCGGCACAGGGCCTGTTAGCAACTATGCAGGTAGGTACTGATGTGGCACGTACAGGGCTCACTGTAAGTGAAGAAATCGGTTTTTATAATTATCCTCAGCTAAATTCCCAAAATCCCGGGATAAGGTTTTTCTGGACCAATGCCTACCAGATTATAAATAATGCAAACCTTATTATTAAAGCCGCTAACGATCCTGCTGTTCCGCTTTCAACGGTTGCAAGAAATAGTTTTTCTGCCGAAGCTAAATTTTTCAGGGCTTATGCCTATAATTTTTTATCTACGCTCTGGGGCGATGTGCCTTTAATTGAAGAACCGCTGGATAAACCCCGTACCGATTTTACAAGAACACCGGTTAATGAGGTACTGAATTTTATGATCGAAGACCTGGCTTTTTCTGTAGCCAATCTTGCAGATGTTACAAAGGTTAAAAAAGAGGGCCGTATTAATAAAGCTGCTGCCCAGCAACTGCTGGCTGAGGTGTATTTACGTGCCAACAAACCAGATTTAGCAGAACAACAATGTAAGGATATTATAGCGGCTAACCAGTTTAAATTGATTACAGCCAGGTATGGCATTAAGAAGGATCAGCCCGGCGATCCTTTTTCTGACATGTTTATTAAAGGCAATCAGCGCAGAAGAGAAGGAAATACAGAAGGCATCTGGATTATAGAACAGGAATATAACCTTCCTGGCGGCACAACTACAACCTCCTCTTTTGCAGCAGCCGACCAACATCACCGCGTTTGGGTACCTTATTATTCTAATGTAGCCGGAATGATCGTAGCAGATTCTCTCGGTGGACGTGGAGTTGGCCGTCTGCGCCTCAGCAATTTTGTATTGTATGAATTATATACAGGCAATGATATGCGTAATTCGACTTATAATATTAAACGGCAATTTTATTACAATGATCCAAAAGTTCCTTCTAAATTTGGGAAACCGGTACTTGTTGGTGCTCCCCCGTTAGGTATTGCTGCCACAGATACAATTTATAAGATAGCTCCTTACACTACCAAATGGAACTACTACAATCCTTTGCAGGATGGAACTGCATTTGCCAGTTTTAAAGACTTAATTATGATGCGGCTGGGTGAAACATATTTGCTGATGGCAGAAGCACAATTGAGGCAGGGCAAGATGATTGAAGCAGCGGCAAGCATAAATGTATTGCGGACAAGAGCACAGGCAACTATGGCAGTACCCGCTGATATTACCATAGATTTTATATTGGATGAGCGTGCCCGTGAACTGATAGGAGAAGAAAACAGGCGGATGACTCTTGTACGTACAAAAACACTGGTTAACCGGGCCCTGCGATTAAATGGTGCGAATATAACGGGGCTGCAGGATTTTAATATGTTGCTGCCCATTCCGCAAACTGAAATTGATTTAAATAATGGAGCAGAGCTGGCTCAGAACCCAGGCTATTAGCCTGAACTATTTTTTTAATCTAAGTAATAGAACTATTCCTAACTTAATAACACAACAGACATGAATTTAAAAAAATCCTTCCTTATTGCAGCTATGCCGGTAGCTGCGTTTTTTACAGGTTGCCATAAAGACAACACTGCACGAGTTGAAACCCAGGTTGTTGCACCACAAGAAAGTGTTGCTACTGTTACGGAAGGAACTTACCCCAACCCTCTGGGGCCTTTGGGTGCCGATCCCGGTATAATCTACACCAATAGTACATACTATTTTTATTGTACATCAGGTAATAGTACCGGTGCAATGCCAATAAAATGGTCGCCTGATCTTTTTACCTGGACAGATAATGGAGCGAGAGTTTTTCCGATTGGCAAGTTTCCAACGTGGGTAAACGGAGGTTCGTACTGGGCGCCTGAAGTGCACTATGTTAATGGTCAATATTTGTGCTATTATGCTGCTAAAGGTGCCGATGGATGGTTTAAGATCGGGGTAGCTACCGCCCCTGGCCCAACCGGCCCTTTTACCGATAAAGGAAGTCCATTGGTATCAAATGCAAGCTATAGCTTAATTGACCCCACTTTTTTCCGTGACCCAACAAATGGCAAAAATTATATCCTCTGGAAAAATAATAAAAATGCCCTGGATCCGCCGCAGCAAACCCAAATTGTTCTTCGTGAAGTTTCACAGGATGGCTTAACGCTATTGGGTGCTTCAAATGAAATTTTGTGGAACAACCTCGCCTGGGAAGGTTTAGTTGTTGAAGCTCCTTCCATGATGTATCGGAACGGCTATTATTATCTTTTTTATAGCGGAAACAATTACGGAACTGATAAGTATGCCGTAGGCATTGCCCGATGTACTACAATTGGGGGAACATATACCAAAAAGAGTGCTCCAATTCTTATAAGCGATACCCGTTTTGATGGACCCGGAGGCCAGTGCATTGTAACTAACTCTCCTATTGCACCATACCTGCTGTTTTATCATGCGAGGCTTCGTTCAAACCCCGCCGCGGGCCGCTATTTGATGATGGATAAAATTAACTGGGGCACTGATAACTGGCCAACTATTAATGACGGAACCCCAAGTGATTAAATAATAACATGAATTCCGATGTTAAGTAAAATAGTGTTTAAAAATGAGAACAGGATTAGCTCATATGCAAGCGGTTTGCTACAATTAACTTATTTTACACCAATCCACCTGCTATGTCTTATCTAAGAAATTTCTTCCGGGCTGCAGCAATAATTGGGTCCGTTGTATTATATGTCGGTTGGGCAAATAAGAATGTAAACAAATCGCCGCACCCAAAATACAATGTACTTTTTGTGGTAGTAGATGATCTGCGACCTGAACTTGGCTGTTACGGAGTTCCTTACATTCATAGCCCCAACATAGATGCCTTTGCTAAAAATTCGCTTGTTTTTAACCGCGCTTATTGCCAGCAGGCTGTATGCTCTCCATCACGTACCAGCGTGCTTACAGGCCTGCGGCCAGACTCGACCCGCATTTATGATTTGGAAACACATTTTCGCACCACAGTCCCAGATGTAGTTACGTTACCGCAATACTTTAAGCAAAACGGTTACTATACGGTGGGTGTGGGTAAAATATTTCACCAGGACTTTGGATTTAGTGCCATTGGCCTCGAAGATACTCCATCATGGAATGTGCCTGTATGGAACCCGGAAGTGAAATCGGGAAGAGGATATGTGCTTGATGAAAACGTAGAAAAAGCCAACTATAATAATGGCCGCGGCCCGGCAGTAGAAATGGCCGATGTGCCCGATAACAACTATCAGGATGGGATGATTGCAGATAGCGCTGTACAGCTATTAAAAAAGCTAAAAGATCAGCCTTTCTTTTTAGCGGTGGGATTTCATAAGCCGCATTTGCCTTTTACAGCACCTAAAAAATATTGGAACCTTTATAATCGCAATAAGATAATTATACCTGATACAAGCGTGCCACAAAACGCACCGAAATTAGCCTTAAGTGATTTTGGAGAACTGCGGGCTTATGATGGAATACCAAAGAAAGGTCCGCTATCGCAAAAACAGGCTGCTGAATTAATTCATGGTTATTATGCCTGTGTAAGTTATATGGATGCGCAATTTGGACGGCTACTGGTTGAATTAAAGAGACTTGGACTTAATAAAAATACGGTTATCGTTCTCTGGGGCGATCATGGATGGAAATTAGGAGAATACAACAACTGGTGCAAGCACGATAATTTTGAGATTGACACAAGATCCCCGCTTATTATTAGCACACCGGAGATGAGGGCAAAAGGTAAAACGACCAACTCACTTGTTGAGTTCATAGACATCTATCCAACTATATGTGAGGAAGCAGGATTATCATTGCCTTCACACCTGCAAGGGAAAAGTTTTTCTTTATTATTAAATTCGCCTGATAAGAAATTTAAAAATGCTGCACTGAGCCAATATCCGCGCAACGATATAATGGGTTATTCATTACGCACAGAACGTTACAGATTTACAAGCTGGCAGCGTAATAGTGACCCCGCACAGGAAGTGGCAGTTGAGCTGTACGATCACCAAAAAGACCCGGGAGAAAAAAAGAACGTAGCGTCAGCAAAGGAATATGCAAGCACCATCATCCTCCTTAGAGCAATGCTTTCAAAAATAAGAAGATAACCCCAAACCCTAAAGGGCTTAAACACCACAACCGATAAGCTAAAGGAAGAGGAAGTTATTAAAGCAGTTGAAAAGGCGGGATTTAAAATGAACCAGGTGATTTTTTTTGATGCAGTACAAGTGTGCGAATCCTTCGACAAGCTCAGAATAAACTGCCACGCCGCTATGAAAACTACCGACCAAAAATAGTGATAAAAATGATTCGACCGTAACTGCTATTGAAACAATGTACAATCAATTTTATAGTTATGACGACACGTTACAGCCTAACATGAAACTAATTGATTACCTCACGCTAATCAATTCTGACCAATACTTAAAATACGACAACGGACAATATTTATGGCGGACATATTCCAATTCTAAAATTTTTATTGGAATCAAGCCAGGAATTTAAGCTGCGAAAGTTTTCAGAGTCCATAAAATAATTTACCCACTATTGGAAGATCACAAAAGAATACTTTTAGCGTGTTGGTGTTCTCACTGCAAAGGCAATAAAGAACAGGCTATTTGTATTTGACGTCTCGTAGTTATTGCATAAATTTCCGTTCATTTCTTACTCCAGAAATATTATATAGTACCCTTTCAATACTTCAAGGTCAGTAAACTTGAAACCTCCCGAACCTTTAAGTGTTACATCAAAGCTTAAACTTTCTTTCTAAAACGAAAATGTATTAATCGGTAGTATTGCATCATGAAAATTACCTTCTTCTCTACACAACCTTATGACAAAGAATTTTTCCTAAAGCATAATTCATCGTACAATTTTGAACTAGAATTTATTGAAGCCACTTTAGACGAAAAAACAGTTGAACTGATAAAAAATAGTTTGGCTGTATGCGTTTTTGTAAACGATATAGTGAGTAAGAAAGTGATTGATGGCCTTGCAGAAAAAGGCGTTAAAATAATTGCGCTGCGATGTGCGGGATTCAACAATGTAGATTTGCTTGCGGCAAAAGAGAATAATATAAATGTATGCCGCGTTCCATCATACTCGCCTGAAGCAGTAGCCGAGCATGCCGTTGCTATGGTACTTACTTTAAACCGAAAAACACATAAAGCATACAACCGCGTTCGCGAACAAAACTTTTCTTTAAACGGCTTACTTGGTTTCGATGTTTATGGCAAAACCGTTGGTGTAATAGGAACCGGAAATATTGGAAAAGCATTCTGCAAAATAATGCTTGGCTTTGGGTGTAAAGTTCTTGCATACGATTTAATTGCTAACAGAGAAACAGAGGCTTTAGGAGTAACTTATCTTCCGTTTATAGATGTTATATCTGAAAGTGATATTATTTCGCTTCACTCACCTCTTAACGAACAAACGCATAACATTATTAATTGCGATACTATTAAAATGATGAAGACCGGCGTTATGCTTATCAATACGAGCCGCGGCGGATTGGTGGATACTCAGGCTGTAATTACAGGTCTTAAAACAGGTAAGTTAGGTTATGTTGGCATTGATGTGTATGAGCAGGAAGAAAAGCTTTTTTTCCGCGATCTTTCGGGTGGCATTATACAAGATGATGTAATTTTTAGGTTAATGAGTTTTCCCAATGTGCTGATTACTGCCCACCAGGGTTTTTTTACTAAAGAGGCGCTCACACAAATTGCTTCAATTACTTTACAAAATGTTAAAGAGCTTGCAAATAGCAGGATTATAAGTTTACAGGCCGCATTATAGTCGTAATAAAATTTTTAGTTTAATATTCTTTCATTAAAAAACTTTTTCTTTGTTCTATGAAAATATTGAAAAACCTAATGGTAGTACTGACAGCGATTTTCCTTGTTATAGCCTGTCAAAAAGAGTTTAGTTTAGACTCAGGAACTGCTACCGGTAGCTCTGCTGCCGGAACTTTAAAAGATACGCTTGGCAATTGCCAGCCTATTACAACCAATGGAAATTATATTACCGACAGTACTTTAAGAGACAGTAATTATGTTTTGATCCAGGTTAATATTACAAGTGCCGGTAATTATAAAATAAATACCGATATCCAGAATGGTTATTCGTTTAGGGACTCCGGCTATTTTTCCGCTACAGGATTACAAACAGTAAAATTAAAAGGCATCGGAAAACCAAAACTGCCTATTACCTCAGATTTCACTGTATTTTTCAATAATACAAATTGCTTTTTCAGAATTACTTCAACAACCGGCATAGGGGGTGGTACAGGCGGGGGAACTACACCTTCAGTATTTACTTTAGCCGGCTCTCCAAATACCTGCTCAAACTATACTCTGCAAGGCACTTATAAAAAGGGGGTAGTCCTTTCGGCTGCTACTAACAAATTAATTCTGCAAGTAAATGTAACTACTGCAGGCACTTACACAATAACTACAACTACTGTTGGAGGGATGAAATTTGGCGGTACCGGCACTTTTACAACCAATGGTCTTCAAACCGTTACATTAACTGGTACCGGTACACCGACAACCGCCGGAACAAATACATTTCCTATCACGGCAGGCAGCAGTACTTGCAGCTTTGCCGTTAATGTAACTTCAAGTACCGCCTCAGCAGCCGACTCTGCCTGGTCGTTTACACAAGGAACTAAATTTTATTATGGTATGGTTGATACCCTTTTTATGCAAACAGCCTTAGGGGTTGGTACAGCTTTAGTCTTCGGAGGTTCTGCTTATCCAACCTATGATACAACATTAGATATAGCCGTCTTACTACCCGGAACCACTATCGTTCCCGGCACTTATCCTTCTACTACCAAAGCTCAGTTCGCATTCGATGATATTAATGGAAAAACTATTTTTAAAGCCGACCCGACTACTGCAACTGCAAATCTACAAGTTGTAATTTCGGCTTATGACGCCACTACTAAAATTGTAACAGGTACTTTTGCAGGTACAGTTTTAAACGCTGCCGGAGCGCCGGTGCCGATAACAGGTGGGAAATTTAAAGGTGTTGTAAAGTGATAAAACTATAAAGGACCGATAATAAAAAACTCCGGATTTGCCGGAGTTTTTTATTATTGGTAAACGTGTAATTCAATCTAATATTCCTCTTAACTCCTTAATTACCTCCGCCTCACCCCATAATCTTTCGCCTGATACTGCAGTGAGATGTGCAATAATTTCTGAACATATCTCATCATTCACCTGGCTCTTATAAACCCGGATGGCCTGCTCCTTGTCTATCGTACAGTTGTGCAATCCATCAATATGACTTGACAATTGCACCTGCAATCTTTCCTCTAATTCTTTTAAGTGTGTAGCTATTTGGCTCGAAGTAATTCTATTAGCATAAGGCAAGTCTTCATAAAAAAGTACGTTCATGTTTTTATATACCTGCACTACTGCTTCCCTGCATATAGCATGATCAATATGATTGCCTATGCCGAGTGGGCAAAGCAGCAATCCATCCACATGCAGTTGCAATAGTTTCTTTAGTTCTTCAACCAACTTCAGTTCATTCTGCTTAAAATGTTGCTCCTGAAAGATGTAACCGTTTCGTAACGGCGCATCAAGCAAGTCGAGATTGATGATATTAATATTGCTATTTAGTGCTTTGTAAAACGCTGCATCTTCATTTTTTCTCAAAAGGCTCACTGCATCAATCTCTTTATTTTCAACAGCTATAGCTGTCCATTTTGTAATGGTAAAACAATTGATAATTGTTACCGGTATATTATTGTTAGCACATTTGGAAATAGTAAGGGCAAGGCCAAATGCGGCATCATCTATATGTGGAGAGAGGATAAATATTTTAAAAGGATTACTCATTGGGAAGAAAGGGCGTAATTGATCAAGTCTTTTTTTCCTCTTAGCATCACTCGGCAACCTTTGCATTCATTAACTTCAATGGATTACTCACCTCATACTTCTTACTAATTATATATGGTGGGACTACTAAATAATGAATAGCATTATTCACAAAGCAATTAATGGCATCCGTTAGTGTTTCAACCATTGTTTCATTCTTTCCGTTGAATGAAGTATTGGCAATAATACCTACACCGGTTTTCTCCTTGAAGTTTTTGATAACATTGTAGATAAACTCATTGTCTTCCTTACTTACCGTTTGTATCCTTGCGCTGTGGTCAACATGCTCTATTGTAGGAAACTTATCTTTATACTTATCCCTTACAAAAGCAGTAAATAACATGAACGGTGTTCTTCCTTTAAAGTTGAAATATTCATTCACATCTTCTTCCAGCACAAAAGGCGCAATCGGGCGAAACCATTCCCTGCCTTTAATAAATGCATTTATCCAAAACTTGTTTACTCCATACCTTGTATCACCCAAAATGCTACGATTGCCTAATGCTCGGGGACCAAATTCGCTATTGCTTTGAAACACACAAAGTATCTTACCCCACATTAAATGATCTGCACACAGTTCTATCAGATTTTCAGGCTTTTCAATGTTTAAGTCGGGGTTGCTTTCGATTAGCTTTGTTACTTCATGTATGTTAACATCAGGACCTAAATAATCCAAACGCCAGTCATATTCATTCTTCATTTTAAAGCATTCCATTACCCCATAAATGGCACAACCAACCGAAGTACCTCCGTCGTGCGGGGCCGGGGGAATAAACAAATTGTATCCCTGTTCCAATACTTTGGTATTGGCAACACAATTTAATGCGCAGCCGCCGGCATAAGCAATGTTTTTGGTTCCTGTAGTTTTAGTTAACCACGCGGCAATTTCTATCATAGCTTTCTCAAAAACATCCTGACCCTTTGCTGCCAGATTAGCCTTCTCCTCAAAAGTTTTTTTCTCTTCTTTATAATTATAATCGGTCTCCTTAAACATCTCCTGCCACTCTTTAGGTATAAACACTTCACCTTCTTTCACTATCAAATCGGGTAGGTCTAATGCATCTAAATTTCCGTACGCGGCAAGACCCATTACCTTTCCTTCGTTACCCTCACCTTTAAACAAACATTCGGTAAGCTTATAATAAAAGTTACCTAACCCGTTCGGCGCTTCAGGATTGCGGTCGTGCAACTGTTTTTTTATACAATCTATTCGCCCGTTATTACAATAATAATACGAGGCAACTTCAAACAAACCCGCCTTGCCTTCTTTTCCGGGATAGTCGTATTTAATATGCTCAGCCGGGCTGCCAACACTATCAATTATCATAACTGCACAAGTATCAAAACCGCTTGACGGGTAACAACTGTATAAGTGAGAAAGATGATGTGATATCTCAACAATGCGGGCTTCTGGCTTCAGGTTTAAAACTGTTCTAAGTTCTTCGTGGTATTGTTCCTTCTTTTCACGTTCATCATCAGCGCTCCAGCATTCCACTACCAGGTCATAAGGCCTGTTAACTGCAGGAATACGTTCTTTATACAACTTCATATCCCCCAGCCTGCCCCAGTGATGTTTTCGTTTTGTAAGCCGTTCTTTATGTATTGACATTATATGTTTACAGCCTTCAAATATTGAAATAGTTCCGTCTTGTGTTCTGTTAATCCCCAGGATAGAAGGTGCGTTCATAAGCAAAAAATGATTTAGCGTTTAATGAGTAGATGTTTTTGGAGTTTTATAAAAAATTATACCACTTTAAATTGCAATACAAATTCTACATCTCACATGATCTTTATTATTGAAGGATAAGCGATAAAGCAATGTTATAAAATCATTGAAGTGATCAGTGTTATAGTAGTTTGTATGTGCCCTAACTTCGCCAACCTTTATTATTTTAATAACTGCTAAATTGTTTGCATGAAAAAACTTTCTATTTATCTGCTGCTTGCTATGCAGTTAACTGTATCCGCTTTTGCTCAGTTAAATGATGAAACGCCTGCGCCTCGTGTAAAGACTGTTAACGGCATTCTTGAAGGTGTCAACGTTTCAGGTATTCGCACTTTTAAAGGAGTTCCTTTTGCTGCACCCCCTATTGGTAGTTTGAGATGGAGAGAGCCGCAACCTGTAAAAAACTGGACGGATACGCGTAAAGCAGATAAGTTTGGTCCTCGTGCAATGCAGCGGCCACTGTTTGGAGATATGAACTTCAGGTCGGACGGAATGAGCGAAGATTGTTTGTACCTGAATGTTTGGACACCTGCTAAAACCGGCACTGAACGCCTTCCTGTGCTTGTATATTTTTATGGCGGCGGCTTTGTTGCCGGTGATGGATCGGAGCCGAGGTACGACGGGGAAAGCATGGCCCGCAAAGGGATTGTTGCCATTACCGTAAACTACCGGCTTACTGTATTTGGTTTTTTTGCTCATCCCGGGTTAACTAAAGAATCTCCACACCATGCATCAGGTAACTATGGGCTGATGGACCAGGCGGCGGCATTACAATGGGTTCAGCAAAACATAGTTGCCTTTGGCGGCGATCCTAAAAAGGTTACCATAGCCGGCGAGTCCGCCGGATCGTTTTCAGTTAGTGCACAAATGGCTTCTCCTTTGTCTAAAAACCTGATCGCACGTGCTATTGGCGAGAGTGGCTCTTTGCTTGGCACTAATCCTCCTGTGCCTTTATCTCAAGCGGAGCAGTTAGGCGAAAAGTTTGCTGTTGCAGTTGGCGCTAACTCACTGGCAGCACTTCGTGCTATGTCCGCACAACAAGTGCTGGAAGCTACTGCCAAACCAGACCTTGGACGATTTCCTGTAACCGTTGACGGATATTTTTTTCCTAAATCTCCATTGGCAATTTATACAGCCGGAGAACAGGCGCATGTACCTTTGCTCGTGGGTTGGAACTCTGAAGAGAATAACTACAGAAGCATTTTAGGCCAGGACAAACCAAATTTGGAAAATTATACTAAAGCAGTACAAAAACTATATGGCGAACGTGGAGCCGAAGCATTAAAGGCCTTTAATGCTGCTACTGATGAAGATGTAGAACAAACAGCAACCGACCTTGCTGCCGACAGGTTTATAGGCTTTAGTACGTGGAAGTGGAGCGACCTGCAAAGTAAGACAGGTAACAAACCGGTTTACAGGTATTTCTACCAGCGTCCCCGTCCTGCAATGAGAGCAGAAATGGGCAATGCCGTTGCAGGACTTGCGGGAGGAGTGATAAAAGATACTGCTGCTGTAAAAGCTCCTGCACGTTCTGCACCCCACGGAGCAGTTCACTCTGCTGAGATTGAGTACGCTATGGGAAATTTACCGACTAACCGCGTATATGACTGGCAGCCCGAAGATTATAAAGTGTCGGAAATTATACAGGCTTACTTTGCCAATTTTATAAAAACAGGAAATCCAAACGGATTAGGTGTGCCTGCATGGCCGGCCGTAAACAACAACAAAACAGTTGATGTGATGCATATAGATGTTATTACAAGAGTTGAACGTGAAAAAAACAGACAGCACTATTTGTTTCTTGATCAGATTCTAAGTAAATAGCCAAATAGTGTTACGTACGAGTAATTGTTCTTTTTAGCAGCAACCTTAACAACATGAATTCAGACATTGTTTTATTTTACAAAAAAAGGGCGAGAGAGTACGAAAAAATTTATAGCAAACTAAAGCGGCAAAGCAACTTATTACTTGCCGGACAAATTTTGGAAAATACTTTTGCCGACAAAGATGTTTTTGAAAATGCTTGCGGCACTAGCTACAGGACAGAAAAAATTTCCGTTACCGCTAAGAAAGTTTTAGCTACAGATATTAATAACACTAAAATTGAAAAATCAAAAAAATATTCACCAGCAAAAGTTGACTTTCAAACAGCAGATATATTTAACCTGGCAAACATTAATAAACATTAAAGTTTGTTTGGAGGTTTTATTCGGAGTCATGTAAAACTTTAGAAATAAGCTTAACCAGAATAATTAAACATTATTACCACTTCCATTTTGCTGAGGGCCGGTTCGTTCCTGCTCCCGTGGTTTAAATTCTGGTTTAGGCATTAATACTTTGCGGCTTAGTTTAAATTTGCCTGTTTTAGGGTCTAACCCGATCAACTTAACTTTTACAATATCCCCTTCGTTAAGCACCCCCTCCATACTTTCGAGGCGCTTCCAGCTTATTTCACTAATATGCAGTAAGCCTTGTTTTCCCGGCATAAACTCCACAAAAGCGCCAAACTCTTTAATTCCTTTAACCTGTGCTTCATATACATCGCCCACTTGCGGCACAGCAACAATTCCTTTTATCCATGCTACAGCTTTATCCAATCCCTCTTTAACGGGAGAGAAAATACTAACCTCACCCACATTACCAACTTCTTCAAGGTTAATAGTTGTTCCGGTTTCGCGTTGAATTTCCTGTATCACTTTACCTTGTGGCCCTATAACCGCACCAATAAATTCTTTATCAATAAACAGCTTTTCCATGCGTGGAGCATGTGGTTTCACATCAGGACGGGCAGCAGGCATACAGGCATACATTGCATCTAATATATGCAGGCGTCCACGACGGGCTTGCTCCAAAGCTTCTCTCATTACCTCCATACTTAAGCCGTCAACCTTAATATCCATCTGCACCCCGGTAATGCCATCGCGTGTACCTGTTACCTTAAAATCCATATCACCCAAATGATCTTCGTCCCCCAAAATATCTGTAAGAATAGCATATTTGCCATCGGTATTTCTTGTTATCAATCCCATTGCAACCCCACTTACATGTTTCGAAATTGGCACACCTGCATCCATTAACGCTAACGAACCTGCACAAACAGTGGCCATCGAAGACGATCCGTTGCTTTCAAGAATATCACTTACAATTCTTACCGTGTAAGGATAATCGTTGCCCGGCATCATTTGCTTTAAACTACGCATAGCAAGGTTACCATGACCAACTTCCCTGCGGCCGGGGCCTCTCATCATTTTCACTTCGCCTGTGGAGAACGGCGGAAAATTATAGTGAAGTATAAAACTACTGTAGTCTGATTTTGCAGCGCTTTCAATTAGCAGTTCATCTAATTTAGTTCCAAAAGTAACCGTTGTAAGTGATTGAGTTTCACCTCTTGTAAATAAGGCAGAGCCATGCGGAGTTGGCAATGTATCTGTTTCCATATCTAAAGAACGTACCTCATCCAGGCGGCGGCCATCCAAACGGATACGATCATCTAACATCATATTTCTTACTACTTCCCATTGCAGATCTTCGTAATATTTTTTAGCTAATTTCTTATCCGTATCAGATACCTCTTCACCTAAAGTGATAATAAGCTCCTCTTTTAAAGTATGGAAAGCATGTGTTCTGGCATGTTTGCCGGAGCCATTTCTTGCAATAATTTCTACTCTTGCTTTAGCAAATTCAATAACATTTTGCTGGATTTCCGGGTTTTCCTCCGGCTTTTTATATTCTCTCTTTCCTATTACACCCGATTTATCTCTTAAGTCCTGTTGAGCTTTTATCTGGATCCTGATTGCATCGTGTGCCACTTGCAAAGTTTCTATCAGTTCAGCCTCCGAACATTCCTTAGCCTCACCTTCAACCATCATCAGATTTTTTTCGGTGGCAGCGATGATGAATTCATAATCAGCCGTAGCTAATTGAGACCGGGTTGGATTTACAACAAGTTCACCCTTTACACGTGCAATTCTAACCTCGCTTATAATTTCTTTAATAGGAATATCTGATACTGCTAATGCCGCCGAAGCAGCTAAACAAGCCAAGGAATCTGGCATTACTTCTGCATCACTTGAAATAAGTGATATAAGTACCTGAACTTCACAATAATAATCATCAGGAAATAAAGGACGCAAGGCACGGTCAATTAACCGGCTAGTTAAAACTTCGTAATCATTTAATCTTGCCTCCCGTTTAAAAAATGAGCCCGGTATGCGACCGGCAGAAGCAAACTTTTCCTGATAATCAACCGACATAGGAAAAAAGCTCTGGCCTTCTCTTGCCTCTTCGGTAGCCACTACTGTAGCTAATAAAATACAGTTTCCCTGGCGAACTGTTACAGCGCCATCCGCCTGGCGGGCTAATTTTCCTGTTTCGATAAAAACTTCCCGGCCTGCGCCAATATCGAAACTAACATTAATAGGTTGAGTTAACATAGTAAAATTTTATAATACAGAATACAAATACATAGAAAGGAAATAAAAAGTACCTATATTCAGTTTGAAGGTTTCAGTGGCAAGATAAACACATATAAATACAAAAAACTATTCCCAACTGGTTAAAGTGCAGTTGGGAATAGCAAATATGCTTGAAAAGAAATTATTTTCTTAATCCCAGTTTTTCTATCAGTTCACGGTAACTCTGCAGGTTGTGCTTTTGCAAATAGATAAGTAAGCTTTTTCTCTTACCTACCGATTTCATTAAACCTCTATGGGTAGAGAAATCTTTTTTGTTTGCCTGCAGGTGCGTGGAGATTTGACCGATACGCTCAGTTAGCAAAGCAATCTGGCCTTCGATAGATCCTGTGTTTTCAGCTCTACCGCCAAATTCAGTAAAAATGTTTGCTTTTTTTTCAATTGTTAAATACGACATCTCAATTTTTTTTTATAGACACCAATTTTTTCTATTATTGCTGCAAAAGTAAGATAATATTGGAAAAAGCCGAAATAAACATAGATTTTTATCCAACATAGAGGCTCTATAATTAAAGGTGGTCATGCATAATAAACAGATCAATTGAAAAAACAGAAAACAATTTGAACTTACCAACCCGTAAACTCGTGAACTTGTAAACTTGCAAACTCCTGAACCTGAAGTCCTGAACCCGTAAGCATTATATTTGCTGATAAGCCAATATTTGAAAAGTATCACTTTCACGGTAATCAACGATCTTTCTTACGACCAGAGGATGCAACGGATATGTTCATCTTTGGCAGGTGCAGGTTATAAGGTTACTTTAATTGGTAGAAAACTAAATACTTCAATTGGGCTAAAACCACAACCCTATCATCAAAAACGATTGTATTGCCGGTTTAAGAAAGGTAAGCTCATGTACCTCGAATTCAATTTCAGGTTGTTTTTTCACTTACTATTTAATCCGAAAGATTGTATTTGCGCTATTGACCTCGACACTATTTTACCTTGCTATTTTGCATCCAGGCTTAGGAAAAAAAAACGCACTTACGATGCACACGAATTATTTACCGAACAAAAAGAAATAGTAACACGTCCTGTAATACAAAAATTATGGCTACAGGTTGAAAGATATGCTGTTCCAAAATTTAAGCACGGCTATACTGTTAATGATTTTATTGCAACCGAATTAAAAAGGAGATACAATGTTGATTATGCTGTAGTAAGAAACCTTCCAAAATTTAGTAACATTTCTCCTGCTCGTGACAAAGCAGAACCCTTTATTATTTACCAGGGGGCGGTAAATGAAGGGCGAAGTTTTGAAACGCTTATTCCTGCCATGCAATATATTAATGCAAGGCTGGTTATATGTGGCAATGGAAATTTTTTTACGCAGGTACAAATACTTATAAAGAAAAACAATCTCGAAAATAAAGTGGAGTTGAAGGGATATGTTCCTCCTGAAGAACTGCGCCAGCTTACGCCCACTGCTTCTATAGCTGTCATGTTATTTGAAGATACAGGCCTAAACCAATACTATTCGCTTGCTAACCGCTTTTTTGATTATATAATGGCAGGCGTGCCGCAGATATGTGTTGCCTACCCTGAGTATAAAGCAATTAATGAAAAGTACGGTGTAGCTTATTTAATTGACAACACTAATGCAAGTACGATTGCAACGGCTGTAAACAATTTACTTGCAGATACTGTTTTATATAACAACATACAACAAAACTGTATAAAGGCACGCCAACAATTAAACTGGAGTACCGAAGAAAAAGTACTTGCAGAAGTATATAAGAATATTTTTAGTTGATTGGATGCACCAGGCAGTTTAAGCACTGTTAGAATAAATCAATACCTATTGGAAAAAAACTTACATATCGTTTGTTTAAACGTTCCCTACCCTGTGGATTATGGCGGTGTTTTCGACCTGTTTTATAAGCTTCCTGCACTCAAGCAACAAGGCATAAAAATTCACTTACATTGTTTTGACTACGGACGTGGCAAGCAACCGGTTTTGAATGAATTTTGTGAAAATGTTTATTATTATAAGAGAGCACAAGGCCTTAAAGGATTTTCATTAAAGCTTCCTTACATTGTTGCAAGCCGCAAAAATGAAGAGTTACTTAAGAGGCTTGCTAACGATGATTACCCTATTTTAATGGAAGGCATCCACTGCACCTATTTATTAAACGACCGCCGTTTTAAGAACCGAAAATGTTACGTTCGCCTTCATAATATAGAACATATTTACTACAGAAACCTTTCTATCAGCACCGGATCTATTGTAAAAAAAATCTATTGCTGGCTTGAAAGTAAGCTGCTGTTGCCTTATGAAAAATCTATTGCAGGTAAAGCTGCTTTTTGGTCAGTAACACCCAAGGATGCTGATGTATATCGAAAGTTAGGATGTACTGATGTAGAATACCTCCCCTTGTTTTTGCCCGGCTGGAAAATAAAAAGCCGCACAGGCAAAGGAACTTTTTGTTTATACCAGGGCGATTTAAGTGTAGCTGAAAATGAAAAGGCTGCAGTGTGGTTACTTAAAGAAGTATTTGCTGATCTTGAAATACCTTTTGTGATTGCCGGGAAAAATCCTCCGGCAAGGTTAAGTTCGATAGCGGAAGAGAAAAATAATATTTGCATTGTTGCAAATCCCGATGAGAAAGAAATGCAGGACATGATTGAAAAAGCGCACATCAACATTATTCCATCATTCAATAACACGGGCATAAAACTTAAACTTATTAATGCCTTATTCAATGGCAGGCATTGCATTGTAAACACGTCAACAGTAAAAGGAACAAACCTCGAAACTGCTTGTCGCATAGCATTTGATGCCGGTAGTTTTAAATCAACAATAGCATATCTCTTCAATCAACCATTTACTAATGAAGATATTAATGTAAGGCACGAATTATTAGACGAAATGTTTAACAATGAGGCAACTGCCAAAAAGTTAGTTAAAGGGATTTGGAATGAAGAATAAGTGAGCGTATTTCAAACTTACTTATGCAGTTACTGCTGCACTATCAAACACACGTCCTCGTTCAGTCTTCAACATACGGGCAGGATAACGATTGATAACAATATAATCGTGGGTGGCCATTATAACAGTAGTATTATAATCCTTAGCGATCTGAAATAATAGCTGCATGATCTCCTCACTCGTTTCCGGGTCGAGATTACCCGTTGGCTCATCGGCAAGAACAAGCTTGGGAGAATTTAATAATGAGCGGGCAATATCAACTCTTTGCTGCTCGCCTCCGCTCATTTCAAAAGGCATTTTAAAACCTTTGCTTTTTAGCCCCACCTTATCTAAAACATCGTTTATTTTTTCTTCCATTAATTTGTCGTCCTTCCATCCGGTAGCTTTTAAAACAAATTTTAAATTCTCGTGCACGTTACGATCAGTAAGCAATTGAAAATCCTGGAAAACCACTCCTAACGATCGGCGAAGAAAAGGTACTTTCTTCCAATCCATTTGCTTTAAATTATACCCTGCTACTACTCCCTCGCCTTCTTTTAAAGGGAGATCGCCATATAAAGTTTTTAATAAGCTGCTCTTACCTGTGCCCGTCTTTCCTACAAGGTACACGAACTCGCCTTTGTCAACATTAATGTTCACATCCTGTAAAATAAGGTTTGTTCCCTGGTAAATATTTGCGTTCTTTAAGGATACAATTGATTCAGCCATTTCAATTATTTATATCGGCAAAAATATTGTTTCGATGCAGCATAGCCTAACAATAAATTTACGAAGGGGAAAAAAGGCTGTTAATGTTGATAATTAATGAATAAGAAATTACGACAATAAAAAAAGCACCAGGCGTAGTTAAGATAGAACAAGCCTCAACAGTCATTTTATATTTTCAACTTTAAATCCTTTAGTTCTGAACGAGCTTGTAGTAACTTATTTAATACTTAATCTCTCCAAAACTTCCTCTCAAAATCAATTCACTTGTATTTGCAGTTTCTACCCTTCCCACAATTTTTGCTTCGATCCCAAATTCTCCTGCTACAGCAATAATATTAGCAGCACTTTCTTGTATAGTAAAAACTTCTAAACGATGTCCCATATTAAAAACCTGGTACATTTCTTTTAAATTTGAATTAGAAGCTTTTTGAATAATGTCAAATATTATGGGGGGGTCAAACAAGTTGTCTTTTACAACCCGCATTGCAGCAGGTAAATATTTCATGCACTTGGTTTGTCCGCCACCGCTACAGTGCACCAACCCATGAATTGCTTCAAAATGTTGCTCTAATAATTGTTTCACTACCGGAGCATACGTTCTTGTAGGACTAAGAATAAGTTTACCGATGTTTATGGCATTTCCATTCACCTGTACTTCATCGGTTAACCTGTACTTCCCAATATATATTACATCATCTTTTAATGCAGGCTCAAAAGTGTTAGGATAATTTTCGGCATACCATTTATTCAATATATCGTGCCTTGCATTGGTAAGGCCGTTGCTGCCAATGCCGCTGTTATATTCCGTTTCGTAAGTGGCTTGTCCAAAACTTGCCAGACCAATTATTACATCACCCGGTTTTATTTTATTGTTGGTTACTAATTTGTCTTTAGGCCATCTTGCAGTCATTGTACCATTTACTGCAATCGTTCTTACCACATCGCCAACATCAGCAGTTTCGCCACCTAAGTAATGAATATTTATAGCAAAGGTTTTTAACCAGTTAAATACTTCCTGCGTTCCGTTTATGATTGCTTCAAGCACTTCGCCAGGTATGTGTGTCTTATTTCTGTCAATGGTTGAAGAAAAAAGCAGGTTATCATAAATGCCCGCACAAAGCAGGTCATCAAGGTTCATTACAACTGCATCCTCAGCAATACCTTTCCATACACTTAGGTCGCCTGTTTCTTTCCAATACAAATAAGCAAGTATGCTTTTTGTTCCTGCGCCATCAGCATGCATGATGTTTATCCAATTGTCATCGTGCCCTAAATAATCTTTATAAATTTTACAGAAGGCATTGGGATACAGGCCTTGATCGAGGTTTTGTGTAGCTGCATGAACTTCTTCCTTTTGAGCAGAAACACCCCGCTGAGAATATAAAGACATCGGCGATAGCTGTTGATTGTTGCGGGCAAAAGTACAGGATATGGATTACACGAATTGTAAGGATTATCTATTAGGGTTGGTTGTATTAGCGATTGTGATTACAGGATTGCAAGGATTAAAGTTGTTTGATTACAGCTCGTAGTTGTTGGTTTGCAGCTTGCTGCTATTGCCTTAGCTTTGCACCCTTATTATGATACAGGTTCATAGGGATTTGGAACATTTGCCAAAGTTTAAAAATGCAGTGGTAACTATTGGCACTTTCGACGGTGTGCATCTTGGGCATCAGCAAATCATCCAACAACTTAAAGAAGAAGCTTTTCGAATTGGTGGCGAAACTGTTATCATTACCTTTCATCCGCATCCCCGAAAAATTATTGCTGCCGGCAAACATGATATTAAGATACTGAACGCGCTAAATGAAAAGATAGAATTACTGCATAAAAAAGGCATTGATCATGTAGCAGTTGTTCCTTTTAACGACTCATTTTCAAATCAAACTGCTACAGAGTATGTTGAAAATTTTCTGGTTAAGAAGTTTCAACCCCACACTATAATTACCGGGTACGATCACCGGTTTGGAAAAGATCGTGCAGGAGATTATCACCTGTTGGAAGAATTGGGTTTGAAGCACAATTACAAAGTAAAAGAAATACCTGGACACATTCTAAATGAAGTAACCATAAGTTCAACAAGGGTACGCGAAGCTTTATTAAACGGCGATATAAATACTGCAAACAACTTGTTAGGTTACGCTTATTTTTTTGAAGGAAAGGTGACTGGAGGAGATAAAAGAGGCCGCACCATTGGCTACCCAACAGCCAACTTAAAAATTGAAGAAGAAGAAAAACTAATACCCGGCAATGGTGTATATGCAGTGCAACTAAAGGTTAGTAAAGATGCAGAAATATTAAAAGGCATGATGAACATTGGCATACGGCCAACTGTAGATGGAACACACCGCACCATCGAAGTGAACATTTTTGATTTTGATAAAAACATATACCGGCAAACCTTGGGGGTATATGTAAAGCATTACTTACGTGGCGAAATTAAATTCAATGGACTTGAGCAATTGAAACAACAATTGGCACAAGACAAGATTGATGCTCTGAAGAAACTTTAAGAAGATTATTAATCTTCTCCTGCTAAATTTATTTCTCCAAACAAGTTCTTTAAGGCAGCATCTGAAGAAAAACTTACTATATTAAAAAGGTTGTAAGTAGTCGTAAGCATTAAGGTTATTAAAAGTATTTAGTAATAAAAGGCACCGATGCATTAAGTAATTTCTTTTCTGCTATGTAAGGTGTAATATGCAATTACTGCGCTTCCCAACATTAGTACAGCTCCTAACAAAAAAGGGGCTCCGGCAAATTTAACAGGGGCTCCGGGTTTGGTAAAATAAGAAAATAAATAGCTCATTAACAATGGACCAATAATAGATGTTGCACTCATCAAACTTGTTAATGCACCTTGCAGTTCGCCTTGTTCATTTGCCGGCACTTGCCCGGATATAATACTTTGCAATGCAGGCCCTGCTATTCCGCCCAGGCAATAAGGAATAAGAAACACAAACATCATCCACGTTTGCGATGCAAAAGCAAACAACAATAACCCTACAGCGTATAAGGTTAAACCAATATATGCACTTCTCTCATTCCCAAGTTTTGGATTAATAAATCTTATTAATCCACCCTGCACAATTGCTACCAGCAAACCAACCATACCTAGCGAATAACCAATCATTGCTTCGCTCCATTTAAACCTTTCGATATTTATAAATGTCCATGTGCTTTGTACAGCATGAGCTGCTATATATACCAGAACCAGTGAACCAATCAATCCTCCCAAAGATGGGTATTTTTTTAACTGTAACAAAGAACCGAGAGGATTAGCACGTTTCCAGTTGAAAGACCGCCGGTTTTCCTTATCGAGAGATTCAGGCAAAACAAAATAACCGTATAATGCATTTAATAATGCCAGCCCCGCTGCTACAATAAACGGAAGCCTTGCCCCGTATTCGCCCAACACTCCTCCAATAACAGGCCCTATAATAAACCCCAGACCAAATGCTGCTCCTATCATTCCAAAGTTTTGTGCCCGGTTCTCGTCTGTGCTGATATCGGCAATGTAAGCTGCTGCAGTTGTGAAACTTGCACCGGTAATCCCTGCAATTACTCTGCCCACAAACAACCATCCTATTGTAGGAGCCACCGCGAGAAAAATATAATCAACACCAAATCCTAAAAGAGAAAATAACAATATTGGCCGCCGGCCATATTTATCGCTGAGGTTACCTAAAACAGGAGCAAACAAAAACTGCATAATAGCATAAGCAAACGTAAGCCAGCCGCCCCACTTACTTGCCTCGCTAATGCCGCCATGAATAAGTTGTTCAATAAGCTTTGGAAAAACAGGAATAATTAAACCGAGGCCGGTCACATCTATAAGTAGCGTTATGAAAATAAACCCAATTGCAGCTTTACGCGACTTAACCATTATTCTTACTTTAAGAAGCGCAAAGGTGTAGTATTTTTTTGCAATAAGGGAAGTGCAGTTGTCAGGAGAGATGAATAATTCTTACACTTAAAAGGATGCATTGCTTGTCTTAATTGTTACAATTAGCATAATTGAACTTATAGTAGTGGGATGAACATTTTTCCCCTCTAAGAAAAGCTTAGGGGTTGTAATGTTGCATTGTTTTTTTCATCCTTTGTACTGTATAACCAGATCATCATTAAAACAAAAGAATAGGCAACAACATTAAACATTGTATGTTGATCTAACCCTGTAATCATCTCCCATTTATTTTGCAATGCCAACAGAAGTAATGATACACGGCAGCAATTGATGACCCAAATAAAGAATATACCAACAACACACCAATAAAATTTTTTTTGCCAGGAGTTTTTGTTATCAGCAATTACATAAGCGATCCAGAAACTCATAACATCTAAACCTGCACAAGGAAAGGCCATAAATAAACCGGGACCATTATAAATTTTTAAAACATATGAGTCTAAAAGCAGATAAGAATTTATACCTAAGGCATGGGCAATAACATTAGCGGTAAACAAAATAGAAACCTTAATCCAGGCGACATAATTAAGATAATGGTCAAGAAATGGACAGTACAATTGCCCGCCCTGATTTGTTATTCCCACAAAAAACAAATGAAAATAATGAAGGATAAGAAATAACAAAGTGAACTTTAAAAAATAGGCAACATCAAAATATTTGTTCAGATGTTTTGTTAGTTCAAAAGGTATTCGTTTGATCAATTCTTTCATCAAATCTCAGGTATTAATAAATGCCATGTTGCAAGTATTATAAGCACTTACAACATGGCATTTTCAGTACAAATTATTTCTCAAGGTTAATAACGTCCTTCTCTCTTTTTCTTTTATCTCTTGCTTTTTTTATTGCATAACCCGCTCCGGCTGCTATCACGAGGGTTAGCCCGCCATCAAAAGGGATACCTGTTGTTGCATCAGGGTCTCCTCCCGGACCACGTTGCGCCTGAGAAAGAGAAGGCAAACAACTAAAAGCAATGATAATTATGAACGTGCAAACTGATCTTATTTTCATATAAGTTATTTTAGATTTTTGGACTAATGAATTTATGTTAATCACAAATGATTTGAATACTGTTCTTTGTATCACCATTAGACACTTTAAGTTGATACACCCCTTTCGCAGGTTTATTATTCAACTGAAGCGGTTGTGTAGCGGAACCACCTGCATGTTTTATCTGATTTCTGTACAGAACCTGGCCTAAGTTATTAACCAGCTCTACAATATATGTTCCTGCCGCCTGGTTTACCAATTGAAGATTAATCGTTCGGTTAGTTATGGGGTTAGGATATGCCGTAATCTCGCTTCTGCCCTTACCGGTTTTTACATTTACAACCTGGGTGTATTTTACATCTCCTGTTAGTGTAACAGCTTTAATGCGATAGTAATTATTACCAACATAAGGTGCAACATCTGTCCAGTTGTAAGCAACGGCTGCATTATTATTTGCTTTTGCAGCAACAGCGCCTGCTTTGGTAAACATTACCCCGTTAGATGATCTCTCTACTTCATAAGTGAGGATGTTACTTTCAGCAGCTACATTCCAATCTACCTGAATGTTGGCGCTTTGTTGGTATGCCTTAACTGTAGTAAAGTTTACAGGCAAAGTACTGTTGGCTTTAAACACTACCATAAACCTGTCTGCTGCGGCAGAAGCTACATTGGCAGTTACAGTAAACTCAACATCAGAAATGCTGCTCATGCTTACAGGTGTAGAAGTATGCTGATAGTTATCTACCAGATAGGCTGCTATTGCAGATGATGAGAAGTTAGAAGGGTCGAACTGCAGGTGGTAACTTGTTTGTGCAGTGTTCCATAGTTTTAAGAAGATAGTATCGTTTGCAGATATGGCTGATCTTCTCTCTACGGTTAATGTCTGACCATTTCTTAAAATACCGATATTCTCATTAAAGTTCGTGATTTTAACTGCATCCATATCATCAATTGCATCGGAGAAATCGGTGTTGTAAGATTCAAGTACGCCATCTGCTATTGATGTTGTATTATCTGCATTGTTTACCACAAGGTTAACGCGCATATTTTGCGATACACCACCTGTACGGAATACATTGTCAGAGCCTCCGGTAGATTTATCAGTTTCCTTAATTACAAGCGATCCTGCTGCGCCTGTTGACCTCACCAAAAATGATTCGTGAGATTGGATATACTGGCTGATAGGGCTTGCGGGAGTTGGCGTAACATCGTACGTGCTTCCGTTGAAGCTGACGTTTACAAATGCGCCTACACCATCAGGCCCGCTCATTTTAGGATCCCAAACATAAAAGCTGTTCGGCACATTGTTTTTTGTGATGGTGGCAAAATTAATAGCAGAAGGATACGGATTAGGTATGGGTGTAAAGCCAGTGGCATTTACCGTAAAAGTTTGATCACCTATTCTTAAAGAGCCCCCTGCAGGCAACACCGTATTGGTTGGTGGTGCGGCAGTTCCCTTAGAGAGATCAATAGTTCTGTCCCCACGCACAAACAACATGAA